>PJQF01000127.1_pt1 | contig 47527 bp, 41 predicted proteins | sample 1503741 | NCBI WGS metagenome assembly PJQF01 (sample SAMN07775949, study PRJNA414020) | Biofilm metagenome, whole genome shotgun sequencing project. | isolation source: biomolecule (vanillin) treated reverse osmosis membrane biofilm | place: India: Nagpur | collected 2017-03-21 | reverse complement strand
GTCGTGGAAAAAGGCGACTGGGTCATCCTGACCAAGGGCGACAGCTACCACACCATCGGCGGCACCAACGGCATGAAAATCCTGCACGTTGGCGACCCAATGGTCTGAGTAACACGCTGAAAAAAAGCCCCGCCATGTGAATGGCGGGGCTTTTTGCATTTCAAGGCCGGTTGACGGGCTAACTAAGAGCGCCTCATCGCAGGCAAGCCAGTGCCGACATTGGCGTGCGCTCAACTGTGGGAGCCGGGCTTACCCGCGATGGCGTCCTCAGCGCCTGGCAATAAACCCTGACAACGCCGCAATCGCTTCCGGCGATTTCAAGCGCTGAGTAAACAACGCCCCCTCTTCCTCGATCACCCGCCGCAACTGCTCGCGATCAACACTTTTCATCAGCTGTTTACTGACCTGCACGGCCCCCGGCGCCAGGGTCTCAAAGCGCTCGGCAATCTCCCGCGCCTTGGCCAATGCCGCTTCGCCGCTGCCCAGCGCCTCGGTCGCAATCCCCCATGCCGCCGCCTGCTCCCCGGTAAACCCTTCGCCGAGCAGCAACAACTCCGCGGCTTTCGCATGCCCCAACAGACGCGGCAGGATCAGGCTTGAGCCAAACTCGGGGCACAACCCCAAATTAACGAATGGCATGCGCAAGCGTGCATCGCGACTGATATACACCAGGTCGCAATGCAGCAGCAGGGTCGTGCCGATACCGACTGCCGCGCCCGCTACCGCGGCAATGACCGGTTTACGGCAGTTGAGCAGGCTTTTCATGAAATGAAACGGTGGGCTGTCGAGGTCGCTGGGCGGCTGTTCGAGGAAGTCGGCAATATCGTTGCCGGCCGTGAAGCAGTCGCGACTGCCCTGGATCAACACGGCACTCACGCCTGAGTCTGCATCCGCCTGTTCCAGCGCCTCGGCCAGTTGCGTATACATGGCGCGCGTCAGGGCGTTTTTCTTGTCGGGACGATTGAACTGCAAGGTCAGCAGCCCGCGTTCGCGGCGCTGCAGGATGGCATCAGTCATGGCGAGTCTCGCGGCTGGGAAATTCAGCGCTCAACCACGGGGCAGGAACACATCGGCCAGCAGTTGATTGCGCGGCAGTCCGGCCAGGAACAGGCGCTTGGAAAACGCCTCGACACTGACAGGGTGTCCGCAGAGTAAGGCCAGAGTTTGCCGCGAAACAAGCCGCAGTTGCGCCAATACCTGGTCCCGCTCAGCCGAGGTCCACAGCTCAACGGTCAGGTTCGAATGCTGCGCAGCCAACTGCGCCAGGGGCTCAGCCAAGTAATGCGCCTCGGCATCATGGGCCAGGTGAATCACGCGAATAGCGCCCTGATGATCCTGGCGTAACGCCTCCCGCAGCACGCCCCACAAAGGGCCCAGGCCCGTGCCGGACGCCAGCAGCCATAGCGGCCGCGATTGCCAGTCGGGGTCGTAGTGCAATGCCCCGCCTCGCAACTCGCCCAGTTGCAACCCGTCTGCGACCTGCAACTGCCGGGCGATATCGCTGAACTGGCCGGGCTCACGGCAATCGAGATGAAACTCCAGGAAGGCATCTTCCTGGGGCAGGCTCGCCAACGAATACGGACGCGCCACCTGCCCCGCCCACAGCACCAGATGCTGGCCGGCCCGGTAGCGCAGGCCACGCTCAGGTAGCAGGCGCAGGCGCAGCACATTCACACTCAGCCAATCCACACCCACCACGCGGGCCGGCAAACCGTCACGCAGCGGGTCAAACGCGTCGACCTGCACGTCTGCGATGACCTGGCACTGGCAAGCCAAGCGCCAGCCATCCTGGCGTTGCGCCGCGCTCAGGGCATCGGGTTGCTTGTCCTCGACCTCGCCCCGGCACCGCACCAGACACGCGTGGCAACTGCCCCCCCGGCAACTGTAAGGCACACCCACACCAGCCGTATTCAAGGCATCCAGCAGGTTGCTGCCGGTGGCGACCGACCAGTGGCGTTCGCCGACACGCAGTTCAGGCATATAAGGTCTCAATCAGAAAGGGCTGCGTACAGGGAATCACGCCCGACAGAGTTTGACCATAGTCGGGTGTATCGGCCACCGCGCCGGGTTATACTGCCGCGCCTTTTTAGCGTCGCGCCTGCACCATTCTGGCGTGCCTTGGAAAGATGGCGTCAGCCGACCGATGCAACACTGACGCCATCTTTATTGAATGTTCCCTTATAGAGGAGCGCGACTCATGACCGTGATCAAGCAAGACGACCTGATTCAGAGCGTTGCCGACGCCCTGCAATTCATTTCCTACTACCACCCCGTTGACTTCATCCAGGCGATGCACGAGGCCTACCTGCGCGAAGAATCGCCGGCAGCCCGTGACTCCATGGCGCAGATCCTGATCAACTCGCGCATGTGCGCCACCGGCCATCGCCCGATCTGCCAGGACACCGGTATCGTCACCGTGTTCGTGCGCGTGGGCATGGACGTACGTTGGGACGGCGCCACCATGGGCCTGGACGACATGATCAACGAAGGCGTGCGTCGCGCCTACAACCTGCCGGAAAACGTCCTGCGTGCATCGATCCTCGCCGACCCGGCTGGCGCGCGTAAAAACACCAAGGACAACACCCCGGCCGTGATCCACTACTCCATCGTCCCGGGTAACACCGTGGAAGTGGACGTGGCCGCCAAAGGCGGTGGTTCCGAGAACAAGTCGAAAATGGCCATGCTCAACCCGTCCGACTCGATCGTCGACTGGGTGCTCAAGACCGTTCCGACCATGGGCGCCGGCTGGTGCCCACCGGGCATGCTGGGCATTGGCATCGGCGGCACCGCCGAGAAAGCTGCGGTGATGGCCAAGGAAGTGTTGATGGAATCCATCGACATCCACGAGCTGAAAAAGCGCGGCCCGTCCAACCGTATCGAAGAGATGCGCCTGGAGCTGTTCGAGAAGGTCAACCAACTGGGCATCGGTGCCCAGGGCCTCGGTGGCCTGACCACCGTGCTCGACGTAAAAATCATGGACTACCCGACCCACGCAGCCTCGCTGCCGGTGTGCATGATCCCCAACTGCGCCGCCACCCGTCACGCGCACTTCGTGCTCGACGGTTCGGGCCCGGCGTCGCTGGAAGCGCCACCGCTGGACGCCTACCCGGAGATCGTCTGGGAAGCCGGCCCGTCGGCCCGTCGCGTCAACCTCGACACCCTGACCCCGGAAGAAGTACAGAGCTGGAAGCCGGGTGAAACCGTGTTGCTCAACGGCAAGATGCTCACTGGCCGCGACGCTGCGCACAAGCGCATGGTCGAGATGCTCAACAAGGGTGAAACCTTGCCGGTGGACCTCAAAGGGCGCTTCATCTACTACGTCGGCCCGGTTGATCCGGTGCGCGAAGAAGTGGTTGGCCCGGCGGGCCCGACCACGGCGACGCGGATGGACAAGTTCACCCGCCAGATCCTCGAGCAAACCGGCCTGCTGGGCATGATCGGCAAATCCGAGCGCGGCCCGACTGCGATTGAAGCGATCAAGGACTACAAAGCCGTGTACCTGATGGCTGTTGGCGGCGCCGCTTATCTGGTGGCACAGGCCATCAAGAAGTCGCGCGTTGTCGCGTTTGCCGAACTGGGCATGGAAGCGATCTACGAGTTCGACGTGAAAGACATGCCGGTCACCGTTGCGGTGGACAGCAAGGGCGAATCCGTGCACATCACCGGTCCTGCCATCTGGCAGAAAAAGATCAGTGAAAGCCTGGCGGTAGAAGTGCAGTAAGCACTTCCCTCGCAAGGAGAAAGGCGACTGCGGCCCCATGGCCCAGTCGCCTTTTTTATTGTGTACGCGGTCATGTGGGAGCGGGCTTGCTCGCGAAAGCGGTGGGTCAGTCAATTTAACTGTCACTGATACACCGCATTCGCGAGCAAGCCCGCTCCCACACAAGCCGCGCTCGCCACAAAATACAGTCCTACTCATGCTATGGTGCTTGCCCCTTACCGCGCCTGTTCATCACCGTATGATCGTGATCCCACGCCCCCTGCGCCTGACCTTCTACTCACTGTTGATCATCGCCGGTGCCGTGCTGGCCGCCGCCTTGGCCACCCGCCATGCCGAGCGCCAGGCCTTGGTGGATGATGCCGCTCGCGCCAATCAGCAACTGGCGCTGTATGCCAATTCCTTGCACACCCTGATCGAACGCTACCGCGCCCTGCCCGCCGTATTGGCGCTGGATTCGGAAATGATCAGCGCCCTGAAAGCCCCGCTGGACACCGCCACCCAGGCCGTGCTCAACCGCAAGCTGGAACGCATCAACGGCGCCGCGCAGTCTTCCACCCTGGAACTGATGGACCGCACCGGCCTGGCCGTGGCAGCCAGTAACTGGAACCTGCCCAGCAGTTATGTCGGGCACAACTACGCGTTTCGCCCGTATTTCAGCCAGACCTTGAGCCAGGGCACCGGGCGTTTTTATGCGGTGGGGGTGACCACCGGCATTCCGGGTTACTTCCTCTCCAGCGCAGTGGTCGATGAACACGAACAGTTCCTTGGCGCGATGGTGGTGAAGCTGGAATTTCCCGAACTCGAACGCGAATGGGCCCAGGGCAATGACCTGCTGCTGGTCAGCGACGCACGCGGCATCGTGTTTATCGCCAATCAGCCGGGCTGGCGTTACCGCAACCTGCGTCCGTTGTCGGCCAGCGACCTCACTGAGCTCAAAGCCACCCGCCAATACGACAAGAAACAACTGCGGCCGCTGGACACCCAAACGCTGCAGCGCTTTGACGAAAACAGCCACCTGATGCGCGTCAACGGTCCCGACGGCAGCGCCAACTACATCTGGGAATCCCTGCCGCTGAAGGCCGAAGGCTGGACCTTGCACCTATTGCGCAAGCCACAGTTCGCCTTTGAAGACCAACGCAATGCCGGGCTTGCCGCTGCCGGCTCCTGGCTGGCGCTGGTGTTTCTGGTGCTGTTCCTGACTCAACGCTGGCGCCTGGCCCGCTTGCGCCAACGCAGCCGCGAAGAGCTCGAACAGCTGGTAGAGGAGCGCACTCAGGCGCTGCGCACGGCGCAAGATGGCCTGGTGCAATCCGCCAAGCTGGCGGCACTGGGGCAAATGTCTGCCGCCCTCGCCCATGAAATCAACCAGCCGCTGACCGCCCAGCGCATGCAGTTGGCGACCTTGCGACTGCTGCTCGACCATGGCCGCGTGGACGATGCCTACAAGGCGCTCACACCGCTGGACGACATGCTCACGCGCATGGCCGCACTTACCGGCCACCTCAAGACGTTCGCCCGCAAAAGCCCCAGCGGCCTGCGCGAGAGATTGGACCTGGCGACAGTCGTCGACCAATCCTTGCACCTGCTCGACGCACGGTTGCGCGATGAAGCCATCGGTGTGGTGCTGGACCTGACCCGCCCGGCCTGGGTGCGCGGCGATGCGATCCGCCTGGAACAGGTGCTGATCAATCTGTTGCGCAACGCCCTCGACGCCATGGCAGACAAACCGCGCAAACGCCTGGAAATCCGCCTGCACGCCGACCAGCAACTGTGGCAATTGACCGTCAGCGACAGCGGCGGCGGGATTGCCGAAGAGCACTTGAACAGTGTCTTCGATCCGTTTTTTACCACCAAGCCTGTGGGGGATGGGCTTGGCCTCGGGCTGGCGGTGTCCTACGCCATCGTGCACGAACTCGGTGGGCGCCTGCTCGCCGGCAACCGTGGCGACGGCGCGGTGTTTACCCTGACCTTGCCGATTGTGCTGGAGACGCCTGACCTATGATAAATGCGGTGATTGTGGTCGATGACGAAGCCAGCATTCGCACGGCCGTCGAGCAGTGGCTGAGCCTGTCGGGGTTTGCCGTGCAGTTGTTCAGTCGCGCTGAAGAATGCCTGGCGCAATTGCCCAAGGACTTCCCCGGGGTGATCCTGAGCGACGTGCGCATGCCCGGGCTCAGCGGCCTGGAGCTGTTGGCCGAAGTGCAGCGCCGCGATGCCGACTTGCCGGTGATCTTGCTCACCGGCCATGGCGATGTGCCGATGGCCGTGGAAGCCATGCGCGACGGTGCCTACGACTTTTTGGAAAAACCCTTCAGCCCGGATGCCTTGCTCAACAGCCTGCGCCGCGCGCTGGACAAACGCGGGCTGATCCTGGAAAACCGTCGCCTGCATCAACAGGCCGACCATCGGGCGCAGCTGGAATCCAGCCTGCTGGGCGTGTCGCGGAGTTTGCAGAACCTGCGGCGCCAGGTGCTCGACCTGGCCAGCTTGCCCGTCAACGTATTGATTCGTGGCGAGACTGGCAGCGGTAAGGAATTGGTCGCCCGCTGCCTGCATGATTGCGGCCCGCGCGCGAAAAAGCCGTTTGTAGCGCTCAACTGCGCGGCGATCCCCGAGCAGCTATTTGAGGCCGAGCTGTTCGGCCACGAAAGCGGCGCGTTCACCGGCGCCCAGGGCAAGCGCATCGGCAAGTTGGAATACGCCCACGGTGGCACACTGTTCCTCGATGAAATCGAAAGCATGCCGCTGGCTCAGCAGGTGAAACTGCTGCGCGTATTGCAGGAACAGAAACTCGAGCGGCTGGGCTCCAATCAAAGTATCCACGTGGACTTGCGAATCATCGCCGCCACCAAGCCCGACCTGCTCGAAGAGGCCCGCGCCGGGCGTTTTCGCGAAGATTTGGCCTACCGCCTGAACGTAGCGCAACTGCGCCTGCCGCCGTTGCGCGAGCGCCGTGAAGATATTCCGCTACTGTTCGACCACTTTGCACACAGCGCCGCCGAGCGCCTGGGCCGCAGCGCACACCCCTTGAGCGGCGCGCAACTGGGGCGCCTGCTCAGCCATGACTGGCCGGGCAATGTGCGTGAGTTGGCCAACGTCGCCGAACGCCAGGTGCTGGGCCTTGGCGAACCGGAACCGGAAGGTATCGAGGCCGGGCAATCCCTGGCGGCGCAGCAGGAAGCCTTCGAAGCGCATTGCCTGAAAGCGGCGCTGGTACGCCACAAGGGTGATATCAAGGCGGTGCTGGCTGAACTGCAACTGCCGCGGCGCACCTTCAATGAAAAGATGCAGCGGCATGGGTTGGTGCGGGATACGTTTCTGTAGGCTGAATTTTTTATTGCCTGGCAGGACGCCTTCGCGAGCAAGCCCGCTCCCACATTCGACCCCATCCCTCCAGTTGGAATGGGATCGAATGTGGGAGCGGGTTTGCTCGCGAACGGACCAGTAGCGATAAGCGGATTTCCGCTCATTACCCTCAAACCATCAGCGACTTTCCGCTCAAAAAAATCTTGTAACCCTTCTAGACCGGGCCTTCATCTGTTTGGCACAGCTCCTGCTATAGCCCGAACCAGGCTGCGCTCGCGCTGCTCCACAAAAACAATTAGATGAAGGATCCTTCAATGGATAACTCCAACGCCCTGCCTCTGGGGTCGGCGGCTGCGCCGGCAAAAGAACGCAGTACTTCCAGCCGCATCAAATCGATTTTCAGTGGTTCGGTCGGCAACATGGTCGAGTGGTATGACTGGTACGTCTACGCCGCCTTCTCCTTGTACTTCGCTAAAGCCTTTTTCCCCAAAGGCGACACCACCGCCCAACTGCTCAACACCGCCGCGATCTTCGCCGTGGGCTTCCTGATGCGCCCGATCGGTGGCTGGCTGATGGGCCTGTATGCTGACCGCGCCGGCCGTAAAGCCGCCTTGATGGCCTCGGTACTGTTGATGTGCTTCGGCTCGCTGATCATCGCGTTGAGCCCGGGCTATGAAACCATCGGCGTCGGCGCACCGATCCTGCTGGTGTTCGCACGCCTGCTGCAAGGTTTGTCGGTGGGTGGCGAATACGGCACCTCGGCCACTTACCTGAGTGAAATGGCGACCAAGGAACGACGCGGTTTCTTCTCCAGCTTCCAGTACGTGACGCTGATCTCCGGCCAGCTCATCGCTTTGGCGGTACTGATCGTGTTGCAACAAGTCCTGACGACCGAACAGTTGTATGACTGGGGCTGGCGTATCCCGTTCGCCATCGGCGCCCTGTGCGCAGTGGTCGCGCTGTACCTGCGTCGCGGCATGGAAGAAACCGAGTCGTTCAGCAAGAAGGAAAAAGCCAAGGAAAGCGCCATGCGCACCTTGATGCGCCACCCGAAAGAACTGATGACCGTGGTCGGCCTGACCATGGGCGGCACCCTGGCGTTCTACACCTACACCACCTACATGCAGAAATACCTGGTGAACACGGTCGGCATGAGCATTTCCGACTCCACCACCATTTCGGCGGCAACGCTGTTTCTGTTCATGTGTCTGCAACCGCTCGTCGGTGGGTTATCGGACAAGGTCGGCCGCCGGCCGATCCTGATCGCCTTCGGTATCCTCGGCACTCTGTTTACCGTACCGATCCTCACCACGCTGCACACCATCCAGACCTGGTGGGGCGCGTTTTTCCTGATCATGGCGGCGCTGATCATCGTCAGCGGCTACACCTCGATCAATGCGGTGGTGAAAGCCGAACTGTTCCCTACGGAAATCCGCGCCCTGGGCGTGGGCCTGCCATATGCACTGACCGTTTCGATTTTCGGCGGCACCGCTGAATACATCGCGCTGTGGTTCAAGAGCATCGGCATGGAGACCGGTTACTACTGGTATGTAACCGCGTGCATCGCGGTGTCGCTGGTGGTCTACGTGACCATGAAAGACACCCGCAAGCATTCGCGGATTACCACGGACTAAAGGCTGGGCGCAGTAAAAAATGTGGGCGCGGGCTTGCTCGCGAACGCGGTGGACCAGTCAGTATTTCCGTTGACTGAAACCCTGCATTCGCGAGCAAGCCCGCGCCCACATTTCGTTGCGTAGCGTTTCTTAAACAGTGTCAGGTCAACTCTACGGACTGCTGACGACCAAACCGACGCTGCGCATACGCGATCAGGGTCATCGAGCTGATGGCGTACCCGACATTCAGGGTCATCGACAGCAAATCCCCGGCGGTTTCACCCAGGGTCGTTGCGCAGATTTTCATGCCCCAGAACGCCAGGGTGATCTGAGGAAGTGTGTTCATGCTGCAGAAAGCTCCGAAGCTCAGTCTTGCAATGCGCCGGCTTAGAGGGGTGTCGACCAGAGGGCGCAGACTGAACGTGGCGCGGTGAAAATCAGGTGGGTAATGAATGAAAATTCCATCCAGCCGATGGAAATTCGCCGCCATGAATTGCAGTATGGCGCCTTCACCGAACCCAACAGCAGGAACCCCGGCCATGTCTGACGCTATCCATTTTTACGAACCCGCCAATGGCCACGGCCTGCCACACGACCCGTTCAATGCCATCGTCGGCCCACGGCCCATCGGCTGGATTTCCTCCCACGACAGCGAAGGCCGTCTGAACCTGGCGCCCTACAGTTTCTTCAATGCGTTCAACTACATCCCGCCGATCATTGGGTTTTCCAGCGTGGGCCGCAAAGACAGCCTGAATAACATCGAACAGACCGGCGAGTTTGTGTGGAACCTGGCCACCCGCCCGCTGGCCGAGCAGATGAACCAGAGTTGCGCAGCGGTATCGCCGGAAGTGAATGAGTTCGAACTGTCCGGCCTGACGCCGGTGGCCTCGAAAATCGTCGGCGTGCCGCGTGTGGGCGAGAGCCCGGTGTCGTTCGAATGCAAGGTGACGCAGATTATTCAGCTGCAGCGCGCCGACAAGCAGTTGGTGCCCAGCTGGCTGGTACTCGGCGAAGTGGTTGCCGTGCACATCGCCAAGTGGCTGCTCAAGGATGGGATTTACGACACCGCCGCCGCCGAGCCGATATTGCGTGGCGGTGGCCCGGCGGATTACTTCCAGTTGGGGCCGGAGGCCCTGTTCAAGATGTATCGCCCAGGCGCCACTGCGCGCTGATTGGAATGCAATAAAAATGCGGGAGCGGGCTTGCTCGCGAAAGCGGTGCGCCAGTCAATATTGCCAGTGACTGACGCTGTGCATTCGCGAGCAAACCCGCTCCCACATTTGGATCGGCCGTGTTGTTTAGTTGGCCGCTGTTTCCCAGCTCAGTTGACCTTCTTCGTCCACATCGACCAGCCGCACCAATTGCGCGGCAGCCGCATCGTCGGCGTCGGAGGCGGTTTTGAACGTCTGTCCATCAAGGATCTTGTGAAAACGCGGGGCGCCCATGCCATCCAGTGCCTTGACGGCAATGGCAGCGCTGTAGCCACCCTCTTCTTCACGCACCAAGGCGGAAACGGCTTCGTGGTGGGCAAACTCTTTACGTGCCATGTTGCAAATCCTGGCCAATGGGAAAGTCGGCCATTCTAAAGCACTAACCGGCCAGTTGCAGGTACTCGCCGTAGGCATGCGCAGCGGACGCCTCGGTAAAGGTCTGGAAGTCCATGCTGCGGACCACCCCGTCGTTCAACAGCTCGGTAAAGATCATCAGGGCCGGCGAACTGAAGTAGGCGCTCATCGCCTGCTCGCTGCTCCAGAAGCCCGAGACCAACCATACATCGGGATCGACCTGGGAATGCTGCAATGAAAACTGCAGGCAACCCTGAGCCTGACGGCCCGGTTCAATCAAACTGCTCAAGCGTGCACCGAGTTCGGTGCTGCACCCGGTGCGGGCGCGGATAAAGGCCATATGGCTCGCGGGAATGGGGGTGGACATGTTCGACTCTCCCGTTGAGAAGTGATGCTCGGCAACCACTGTGGGGGCGTGTTGCCACAGGATCAAAGATAGCGGCGCAGGCGTGGGCGTGGTTAGTCAATTCCTGCAGGCTTATTGCACAATCCTGCGAGAAGCGTAGATAAGACGTTTGGCGCCCGGGATTTATTCCATGCACAGGCTCAGTGTTTCAGGCAGATGACAGGCGTCGTGCTTGCCTGATTCACGACTTATCGCAGGATCAGGCAAGGATTGTGCAGAATCGACGTAACACCTTTTGAAAAGCCACCGCTAAGCTGAGCCCATCAAAGAAGCTTGTAGAGGACACCCCATGTCGTCGCCGCAACATACGTCCATTCCCCTCGATGCCGAGACGGAAAAACAGCGCGTCGAACTCGCCAGCATCGTGCACCGGCATACCTGGGAAGATGGCTCCTACGGCACAGCGGTCACCTCGTTGTTCCTGAACCGCCACAACACGCCGCGCGACTTCATGCCGGTGCTGGTCGAACCGGCGCTGTGCATTCTTGCCAGTGGCAGCAAGGAAGTGCGCCTGGCCGACGAGGTCTTTGCCTACGACCCGCTCAACTATTTGGTGTTTTCGGTCGCCATGCCGGTGGCCGGTCGGGTCATCGACGCGACGCCGCAAGACCCCAACCTGTCGGTGCGGATCAATATCGACCCGGCGCAACTCACGGCGCTGATTGCCGAGGCCGGGCCGATGGGCGTGCCGTCGCGGCCGACGTCTCGCGGCATGTACGTCGACCGTATTGATGCCCAGTTGCTGGATGCCGTGCTGCGCCTGGCGCGCTTGCTGGACACCCCCAAAGACATTGCGATGCTCGCACCGTTGATCAACCGCGAAATCCTCTACCGGTTGCTGCGTGGCCCGCAAGGCTACCGACTGTATGAAATTGCCGTGGCCAACAGTCAGAGCCATCGCGTAAGCCAGGCGATCACCTGGCTGAACGGCAACTATGAACAGCCGCTGCGTATTGATGAGCTGGCCAAGGAAGTGAACCTCAGCGTCTCGACCTTGCACCACCGCTTCAAGGCGATCACCGCCATGAGCCCGTTGCAATACCAGAAGCAGTTGCGTTTGCAGGAGGCGCGGCGGTTGATGATCGCCGAAGGGCTGGAGGCCTCGGCGGCGGGGTATCGGGTGGGGTATGAAAGCCCGTCGCAGTTCAGCCGCGAGTACAGCCGGTTGTTTGGGGCGCCGCCACTGAGAGATTTGGCCCGGTTGCGCCAGAGCATCTGACCCAGAGGCGCTCAAAATATGGGAGCGGGCTTGCTCGCGAAAGCGGCGGACCAGTCAAAATTTTCGGTGACTGACACTCTGCATTCGCGAGCAAGCCCGCTCCCACATTTGATCCTCTGTGTGCTTTAGTCCAGGGTTCGCGGCAGCTGCAAGGTGACTCGCAAACCACCCTCGCGCAGGTTCTGCAAACTCACTTCGCCGCCATGGCTGTGGGCGATGTTGCGCGCGATACCCAGGCCCAAACCGTAGCCCTGCTGCTGGCCGGCCAAGCGAAAATGCGGTTCGAAGACTTGCTCCAGCCGCTGCTCCGGCACGCCTGGCCCTTCGTCATCAACGTGCAGGATGAATTCCGCGCCATCGTCCTCGATATGCAAGTGGGCGTTCTGCCCGTACTTCAACGCGTTGTCGATCAGGTTGCCGATGCAGCGTTTAAGCGCCAGCGGCTTGCCCGGGTACGGCGCCAGGGCACGGCCATGCTGGGTGATGCGGCCGTTGCCATTGGGCGCCAGGTACGGCTCGACCAGGCAATCGAGCACGTGATTGAGGTCGACCGGCTCGATGTTTTCATGGATATCAGTGTCTTTCACGCATTGCAGCGCGCCCTTGACCAACAACTCCAGCTCATCCAGGTCACGGCCGAATTTGTTTTGCAGGTTCTCGTCTTCGAGCAGTTCCACACGCAGGCGCAGGCGCGTAATCGGCGTGCGTAAATCGTGGGATATCGCACTGAATAATTGGCTGCGCTCGGTCAGGTAGCGGCTGATGCGTTCACGCATGGCATTGAACGCACGGCCCACTTCCACCACTTCGCTGCCGCCGCCTTCAGCCACCGGCTCCACATCCGCGCCCAGGGACATGTCCCGTGCCGCCCGCGCCAGGCGCTTGAGCGGCCGACTCTGCCAGTGCACCAGCAGGCCGATAAACAACAAGAGAAAGCCGCTGGTCAATACGATGAACCACACCTGCTGCGAGGGCAGGCCTTGCTCTTCAAGGCTGGTGTAGGGCTCGGGCAACAGCGAGGCAATGTACAACCACTCGCCCGGTGCGAGCTGGATCTGCGTGACCAACACGGGAGGGTTGACCGGTTCAAGCGTCAGCGCGTAATGCGCCCAGGAGCGCGGCAGTTCATCGAGCTTCAAACCGGCATTGAAAATACGCAGGTCCTCGGCGCTGACGAACTCCACCGAAATATGCACGTCGCTGCCCAGGGTCTGGCGCAGCACTTCATCCACCGCTTGCAATACCGCCTGCTTGCGCGGGGTCTGCGGCAATATCTGCATATCCAGCGGGCGGTCGTTGAGCGTCACCACAAAGCGGGTGCCACCCATGCTGCGCAGTTGATCAAGCACTAACGGGCGGTAGGCCACCGGCAACGAGCGGAAATAACTCACGCTGGCCGTCATCGAATGCGCCAGGCTGCGGGCGCTGGTGACCAGGCCTTCGAGCTGGGTGGCGCGCAATTGCGAGACCCAGATCACACTGGACAGCGCCTGGGCGAACAGCACCGCCAGCAAGGTCAGCAGCAACATCCGTCCCAACAGTGAGCGCGGTACCGGGAAGCGCCGGCGGCGCTCGGTCAACGGCTCAGTGGGCATTGCCGGCAACCACGCTGGCTGCCAGCTGATAACCGCTGCCGCGCACGGTGCGGATCAGCCTTGGAGGTTTTTCGGTGTCGCGCAGGCGTTGGCGCAGGCGGCTGACGGCCATGTCAACGATGCGGTCGAGCGGCATCAGATCGCGGCCGCGAGTGGCATTGCCGATGGTGTCGCGGTCGAGAATTTGTTGAGGGTGGTCGAGAAACAATTTAAGCAGGGCAAAATCGGCGCCCGAGAGAATCACCTCTTCACCGTCAACGTGAAACAGGCGATGGCTGATCATGTCCAGGCGCCATTCGTCGAACACCCATACATCGCCGCCGATGCTGCGTTCCTGGCCAAACTGGGCACGCCGCAGCAGGGCTTTGATCCGCGCTTGCAGCTCGCGAGGGCTGAAGGGTTTGCCGATGTAGTCGTCGGCGCCCAGCTCCAGGCCGATCACGCGGTCGGCTTCGTCGGAACTGGCGGTGAGCATGATGATCGGCACCTGCGCCTGGCGCGGGTGCTGGCGAATCCAGCGGCAGAGGCTGAAACCGTCTTCGTCCGGCAACATCACATCGAGGATGACCAGGTCGCACGGCGCCTCGTTCATGGCCTGGCGGAACCCTGCGCCATCCGGCACGCCACGTACCTGGAAGCCAGCGCGACTGAGGTAGGTTTGCAGCAATTCGCGGATTTCCTGGTCGTCGTCGACGAGGAGAATCGATTTACTGATTACGCTCACGGGGGCCTCCTTGTTGTTATGGCCAAGCTTAAGTCATTTGTTGCCCTTCGACCTATCGCGAGCAAGCCCGCTCCCACATTTGGAATGCATTTCAAAATGTGGGAGCGGGCTTGCTCGCGAAGAGGCCATCAGTACCTATGCAAAAGCCTGCTCCAGCGCCACACCCGCCCCGGTCAACCCGGAATACGGCGCCGTCACCAGCCACACCGGAATACCGTCGAAGTAATCACTCATGCAGCCTTTGTCGCGGAAACTCTTCGCAAAGCCGCTGTTGATAAAGAAGTCGGCAAACCGCGGAATCACCCCGCCCACGATGTACACGCCACCGCGCCCACCGGTGGTCAACACGTTGTTACCCGCCACCCGGCCGAGCCAGATACTGAACTGGTTCAACACTTCCATGGCCACCGGTTCGCCAGCCAGGCCGGCCGCGGTAATGGCTTCCGGGGTGTCCAGCACCGGCGTGTGCCCATCGACCGCGCAAATGGCGCGGTACACACGTGGCAGGCCGCCACCGCTCAAGGCGGTTTCGGCGCTGACATGCCCGATCTCATTGTAGATGTGCTGCCACAGCTGGGTTTCACGCGGGCTGCTCAGCGGCAGGTCAACATGACCGCCCTCCCCCGGCAGCGCTGCCCAGCGACCTTCACCAAAATCCAGCAAGGTGCCAACGCCCAGGCCAGTGCCCGGGCCGATCACCACAGCAGGGCGCAACGGCTCCGGCGTGCCTTCGCAGACCACGCGGAATTCGTCGGGCTTGAGGCGAGTCATGCCCAGGGCCATTGCCGTGAAGTCATTGACCAGCAGCAGCTCGTCCACCTGCAAGGTTTTGCAAAATGCAGTTTTGCTCAGGCGCCAGTGATTGTTGGTGAATTTAAATTCATCGCCACTCACCGGCCCGGCGACCGACAGGCACACCGCGCCGATGTCCCCGCTTTCCAGGCCCTCTTCCTTGAGGTAGACCTTGATGGCCTCCTCAGGGCTCTGGTGATCCGCAGTGGCATGTACACGGATCGAATGCAGTTCCTGATCCCGCCACAACGCAAAACGGGCGTTGGTACCCCCGATATCACCGACCAGCGCTAGCTTCACTTAAGCGTCTCCAAGGCAGAGGTAAAGGCGCTGGCGCCTTGCTCTGCGGAGCTTGCGGCCATGCGCATAAATGCAAACAGTTCGCGACCGGCCCCCACGTTATTGCCCAACAGGCCCGTGGCAGGCGTGCGCGCTGCAAATTCTTCGGCGTCCACCTTAAGCTCCAGGGTGCCCTTCACGCCATCGACGCGAATGATATCGCCATCTTGCACGCGTGCCAGCGGCCCGCCGCTCTGGGCTTCGGGGTTGACATGAATCGCGGCGGGGATCTTACCCGACGCGCCGGACATACGCCCGTCTGTTACCAACGCCACTTTGAAGCCACGGTCCTGCAAGACGCCGAGGAACGGCGTCATTTTGTGCAGTTCCGGCATGCCGTTGGAGCGCGGGCCCTGGAAGCGCATCACCGCGACAAAGTCTTTTTCCAGTTGGCCGGCCTTGAACGCGTCGGCCAGATCCTGCTGATCCTGGAACACCACCGCCGGGGCTTCGACGATCTGGTGCTCCGGTGCCACGGCGGAGACTTTCATCACACCGCGCCCGAGGTTGCCTTCCATCACGCGCAGGCCGCCTTCCGGCGAAAACGCACGGGCCACGGGGCGCAGGATGGTTTCGTCGAGGCTTTCGATCGGGCCGTCGCGCCAGATCAGCTCGCCATCGACCAGGAACGGTTCCTGGGTGTAACGGCTCAGGCCCTTGCCGGCCACGGTGTTGACATCTTCGTGCAGCAAACCGGCTTCGAGCAGTTCGCGGATCAGGAACGACATGCCGCCCGCTGCCTGGAAGTGGTTGATGTCAGCTTTGCCGTTTGGATACACGTGGGACAGGGTCGGTACCACCTCGGAGAGGTCGGCCATGTCCTGCCAGGTGAGGATGATGCCTGCCGACATGGCGATCGCCGGCATGTGCAGGGTGTGGTTGGTGGAACCGCCGGTGGCATTGAGCGCCACGATGGAGTTGACGATGGACTTCTCGTCGACGATCTCGCCGATCGGCGTGAAGCTGCCGTTGGCCTTGGTCAGGCGGGTGACCTGGTGCGCGGCTTCGCGGGTCAGCGCATCACGCAGCGGCGTGTACGGGTTGACGAACGAGGCGCCCGGCAAGTGCAGGCCCATGACTTCCATCAGCAATTGGTTGGTGTTGGCGGTGCCGTAGAAGGTGCAGGTGCCGGGGCTGTGGTAGGACTTCATCTCCGATTCCAGCAGTTCTTCGCGGCTGGCCTTGCCTTCGGCATAGCGCTGGCGCACATCGGCCTTCTGCTTGTTGGAAATGCCCGACGGCATTGGGCCGCCCGGTACGAAGATCATCGGCAGGTGACCGTAGCGCAACGCGCCCATCATCAGGCCCGGCACGATCTTGTCGCAGATGCCCAGCATCAGCGCCGCGTCGAACATGTTGTGGGACAACGCTACCGCCGTGGACATCGCGATGACTTCACGGCTCAGCAGGCTCAGCTCCATGCCGGGCTCGCCTTGGGTCACGCCATCGCACATGGCAGGCGTGCCACCGGCAAACTGGCCGACCGAACCGACTTCGCGCAGGGCTTTTTTGATTTGTTCGGGGAAATGCTCGTACGGCTGATGCGCCGAGAGCATGTCGTTATATGAAGAAACAATTCCCACGTTGGCGGCATTCATCATGCGCAGACTATTTTTATCTTCAGTGCCGCAGCCGGCGACGCCGTGGGCAAAGTTGGCGCATTGCAGCTTACCGCGCATCGGGCCGTCGCTGGCGGCGCCGCGAATGAGCGCAAGGTAAGCCTCGCGGGTTGCACGACTGCGGGCGATAAGCCGTTCGGTGACCTCAATAACGCGGGGATGCATGTGTAGAACTCCAGGCTAACGGATGTGGCGACCTGCGTTCCTATGCTGATCAAACGCCCGCAGCGCATGGGATGGCCGGGTGTCGTTTGAATCATCGGACCAGTTGATTCAGGTCACTCGTTGTAGATTGAACAAAATATTGCCACTAAAAAGGCTTGTTTTCTATTTTTATGCGAATAATCTTGTAATTCTTACAACAAATCGACGACAGGCACTTTCCAATGACTCTTCGTATCGCAATCAATGGTTTTGGCCGTATCGGCCGTAATGTCCTGCGCGCACTGTATACCCAAGGCTATCGCCAGGATTTGCAGATCGTCGCCATCAACGATTTGGGCGACAGCTCGATCAACGCCCACCTGCTCAAATACGACACCGTGCATGGCACTTTCGAAGCAGAGGTCGCCCACGATCAGGAAAGCCTGACCGTCAATGGTGACCGGATTGCCGTCAGCGCCATTCGCAACCCGGCCGAGCTGCCATGGGCTGCGCACAAGATCGACGTAGTGTTCGAATGCACCGGTCTGTTTACCGACCGTGACAAGGCTGCCGCCCATATTACCGCCGGCGCGCGCAAGGTGATCATCTCGGCCCCGGCCAAAGGCGCCGATGCCACCGTGGTTTACGGTGTGAACCATGACATTTTGCGTCAATCCCACCAGATCATCTCCAACGCGTCGTGCACCACCAACTGCCTGGCGCCGGTCGCCCAGGTGCTGCACCGCGAGCTGGGTATTGAAAGCGGCCTGATGACCACCATTCACGCCTACACCAACGACCAGAACCTGACCGACGTCTACCACACCGACCCGTACCGTGCGCGCTCGGCGACCCAGAACATGATCCCGAGCAAAACCGGCGCCGCTGAAGCGGTAGGCCTGGTGCTGCCGGAACTCGCCGGCAAACTGACCGGGATGGCGGTGCGTGTGCCGGTGATCAACGTGTCCCTGGTGGACCTCACCGTGCAATTGAAAAAAGACGCCACGGCCGAGCAAGTCAACGCCCTGCTCAAAGAAGCCAGCCAGCACTCGAAAATTCTCGGTTACAACACGCTGCCGCTGGTTTCCAGCGATTTCAACCATAACCCGCTGTCGTCGATCTTCGATGCCAATCACACCAAAGTCAGCGGCAAATTGCTGAAAGTGCTGGCCTGGTATGACAACGAATGGGGCTTCTCCAACCGTATGCTGGATAACTGCCTGGCGCTCTGCAACGCCGAGTAAGGCTCGGCCTGTGTGGCAGCTGGCTTCTGCGGGAGCTGGCTTGCCTGCGATAGCATCACCTCGGTTTGACTGAAATACCCAGGTGCCTGCATCGCGGGCAAGCCCGCCTCCCACAAAAAACCCTTCCCATATTTGATCGGTGCGGCTTCACAGCAATAGCCACTTGCCATTCGCCTTGATGATAAGCATTATCATTAACCGCCTATCGGTCTGGTATCACTGTGAGCCAATCTCGCTTCAACCAAGTCTTTCTCACCCAACGGGTGATTCTGCTACGCACGTTGCAGCGGATGGTGAATAACCCCAGCACCGCCGAAGACCTGTTGCAGGAAACCTACCTGCGTGTGACCCGCGCCCTCAGTGAGCGGCCGATCGACCACCTCGAACCCTTCGTCTATCAAACCGCGCGCAACCTTGCGTTGGATCATCTGCGCTCGCGCAGAATCCAGGCGCGCACGCTGCAGGAAGATGTCCCGCTGGACGTGCTGCAAAGCGTCGCCGCCCCGATCAGCACCCCCGAAGACGCGACGCAGGCCGAGCAACTGCTCGAACACTTGAGCGTCAGCCTCGGCCAGTTGAGCGCCCGCCAACAACAGATTTTCATCCTCAGCCGCCTGCACGGTTGCAGCTATCAGGAGATTGCCGATCAGTTGCAAGTGTCCTTGAGCACCGTGCAAAAGGAACTGAAATTGATCATGGCCATCTGTGTAGGTGTGGCCGAACGTCTGGATCAGCCTTAAGCTTCACCCGACAGAACTGTCGATCCAGGCTGCAGGAAAAATGAATAGAACGTGGCGAAGACCCGAGGAACACCGTGACGGCCCCGAATAAACTGCGTCCCCATGAGCTGGCTCATGAGGTGTTGCAAGACACGGCTATGGACCAGGCCCTCGACTGGCTGATCGCCTTGCAATGCCCGCAACCCGGGCAGCGCGCCGAATTCGACGCGTGGCTGGCCAGCGACCCGGCGCACCCGCACGCCTTCAGCAAGGCCCAGGCCGCCTGGGGTGGTGCGCCGGTGTACAGCGCCGCTGTGGCGCTGGCCGCGCCGCGCAAGCCGACGGCCTGGCGCCGGATCAAACCCCATTGGAAACCGATAGCCACCGCTGCCGTGCTGCTGATCGGCCTGTTCAGCTTCAGCAACCTGCCTGTTCGCCTGCAAGCCGACCACCTCACGGTGGTTGGCGAACGCCAGCGTCTGCAGTTGGACGATGGCTCCAAAGTGCTGCTGAACACCAACTCGGCATTCTCCAGCAGCATCAAGGACCAGCAGCGCGTCGCCCGCCTTTACCAGGGCGAGGCGTTTTTTGAAGTGACGCCCAACCGCGGCCTGCCGTTGGAGATTGACGCAGGCCCCGTGCGTGCCCACGTGCGCGACACCGACTTCGCCGTGCGCTATCTCAACGGCGAGGCCCAGGTGCAGGTGCAGCGCGGTGATGTCGACCTGAGCAACACCTTCGATGATGCCCGCGTTCGCCTAAGCGCAGGCGAGAGCATCCGTATCGGCCCGAAGGGCTTTGGCCAACCCGCCAAGCTGGATGCCAGCAAGGAGCTGGCCTGGGTCCAGGGCCGGCTGGTGTTCGAAAACTGCCCGATGAGCGAAGTGCTCGCCGAGCTGCGCCGTTACTACCCGGGCTGGATCGTCAACAACAACGACAAGCTCGCAAGCACCGCCGTCACCGGCAACTACCGCCTCGATCAGCCCCTCGACGTGGTGCGCTCGCTGGCGCACATCACCTCGGCCAAGCTTTCGGAATACCCGGCGTTGGTGATCCTGAACTAAATGAGAATTATTTTTACTCGATAGCCACCGGCGGTACGTCTCGTTATAGACAATGCAACTGATTCCTATTTGGTTCGGTTCGCAACTATAAGATTCGTATCTCCGGAGCGCTCTCGATGTACTCTCGTTTCAACCGCCGGTCCTCTTCGCCCGTCCTGTCCCTGCTGACCGCTGCCATCCTGCTGGCCAGTGCGCCGGCCATGGCCGCCACCGCCGCCGAACCTGCCGCGCGCAGTCACGGCCAATACAGTTTCAGCATTGAGCAACAACCGCTGGTTTCGGCATTGAATGCCTTTACCGCGGTAACCGGCTGGCAAATCGGCCTGCCCGCGGCGTTGGGCCAGGGCGTGTCATCCCCCGGCGTGCGCGGGGCACTGTCGCCGGAAAAAGCCCTGGACCGGCTGTTGGTGGGGACCAACCTGAGCTATCGCAAACTGGGCAATAACAGCATCGTCCTGGAGAAACGTGCGGCGGGCAGCGTGCTCAACCTGCAACAGGTGACCATCAGCGCCACCCGTAACGAGCAGGACGTCAGCAGCGTGCCAAGCACCGTCACTGTTCAGGATCGCCAGGCACTGGACCGCCAGAACGTGAACACCCTCCGTGAACTGGTGCGCTACGAGCCCAACGTATCAGTCGGTGGCGCGGGCACCCGCGCCAGCAACGCGGGCTACAACATTCGCGGCATCGACGGCGACCGCATCCTCACTCAGGTAGACGGTGTGGAAGTGCCGGACAATTTCTTCAACGGCCCTTATGCCAAGACACGCCGCAACTACGTCGACCCGGAAATCGTCAAGCGCGTGGAAATTCTGCGTGGCCCGGCCTCGGCCCTGTACGGCAGCAGCGCCATCGGCGGCGCAGTGAGTTACTTCACCCTCGACCCGGACGACATCATCAAGCCCGGCCAGGACGTCGGCGCCCGCCTGAAAACCGGCTACAGCTCCGCCGACGACAGTTGGCTGACCTCCGGCACCGTCGCCGGCCGCGTGCAGGACGTCGACGGTTTACTGCACCTGAGCCAGCGCAATGGCCATGAAATGGAATCCTACGACGGCAACAACGCCACCGGCCTGGCGCGCACCGGCGCCAACCCTGAGGATGCACGCACCACCAATGTCCTGGCCAAGCTGGGCTGGAATTATGGCGATGACAATCGCCTGGGCCTGACGTATGAGAAGTTCAAGGATGATCGCGACGTCAACTTGAAGAACGCGGTAGGCGGACCGTTCACCGGCGGGCGAGGCTTCAACTTCTACCGCGCCCGCTCGGGCAACGACACCATCACCCGTGAGCGCTTTGGTATCGAAAACCGCTTCGCCCTCGACTCGCCGATTGCCGATCACATCAAGACCCGTCTCAACTACCAGATCGCCAAGACCGACCAGACCACCGCCGAAATCTACCAGCCATCGCGCCGTGTATTGCGCACCCGCGAAACCCTGTACGAAGAAAAACAATGGGTGTTCGACGCACAGTTGGACAAGGCGTTCAGCCTCGGCGAAACCGATCATCAGATGACGTACGGCACCACATTGAAACAGCAGAAAGTCACCGGCTCCCGCGAAGGCGCCGCCAGCTGCCTGGCCATTGGCGGCGGCTGCACGGCCATCGGCGCGCCCAGCCCCTCAGCCGGCGACAGCGTGAAAAAGTCCAGCGACTTCCCGGACCCGACCATCAACACCTACTCGCTGTTTGTGCAGGATCAAATCACCTGGAACAGATGGACCTTCCTGCCCGCCGTGCGCTACGACTACACCCAGCTCAAACCCAAGCTGACCCAGGAATTCCTCAACACCGTCGACCCTAACCGGATCTACGATCACAGCAATGCGGAAAAAACCTGGCACCGTGTCACCCCTAAATTCGGCCTGACCTACGCGCTGACCGATCACTACACCTGGTTCGGCCAATACGCCGAAGGCTTCCGCACACCGTCGGCCAAAGCCTTGTATGGCCGCTTTGAAAACTTGAATGAAGGCTACACCGTCGAACCCAACCCGAACCTCAAGCCTGAGAGCAGTAAAGGCGTGGAAACCGGGATTCGTGGCAACTTCGACGAAGGTTCGTTCGATATCGCTGTGTTTTACAACAAGTACCGCGACTTCATCGACGAGGACGCCTCGGTTGCCGGCGGCACCGTGCAACAGTTCGAAGCCAACAACATCAAGCACGCCACAATCAAGGGCATTGAAGCCAAAGGTCGATTGAACCTCGACGCCTTCGGCGCACCGCAAGGCCTCTACACCCAAGGCTCGGTTGGTTACACCTATGGCCGCAACGACGACAACGGCGAGCCGCTCAACAGCGTCAACCCGCTTAAAGGCGTATTCGGCCTGGGCTACGAGCAAACGCAATATGGCGCGCTGGTCAGCTGGACGTTGGTGAAGAAACAGAATCGGGTCGACAGCACCACCTTCCACGCGCCTGATGGCAGCACCAGTGCCCCCTTCAAAACACCTGGCTTCGGCATCGTCGACCTGACCGGCTACTACAAAGTCACCAACGACGTGACTATCAACGGCGGCCTCTACAACCTCACCGACAAGAAATACTGGAACTGGGATGACGTGCGCAGCTACGACGGCGTCGGCGAAGCCGGGGTTACAGCACCGGCCAACCTCGACCGCTTGACCCAGCCCGGGCGCAACTTTGCGATCAACCTGATCTGGGACATCTGACAATCCCCACCTTACCTCGCCACGATTAATCAGCGGCGAGGTGAGGATTTTTTACTGTGCCGCGTCTTCTTGTTCGTCTAGTTGATAACCGCTCTCTTTAGAGCACCCAGGCGCAACGCTTCTCAAGGACTTTTTTCGATGACCGCTTCCCCTACCGCAGAACGCCCAGGCCTGCGCTCCCAGCGCCTGAACCAGATCACTCACGCGCCGCATACCCAGCTCGATGCGCTGGTCAAAGCCCACGCTCCATTCGAAACCCAAGCCAACTTCGCCCGCTTCGTGGTCGCCCAATACCTGTTCCAATCAGAACTGGTAGCCCTGTACAACGACCCCGAATTGATCAAGATCGTCCCGGACCTGGCCGAGCGCTGCCGTGCCGACGCCGCCAGGCTGGACCTCGATGACCTCGACACCGAAGTGCCCGCACCGGTTGCCGGCGCCGTGAAAAACCCGAGCAAGGCCGAAGCTCTGGGTTGGCTGTTCGTGTCCGAAGGTTCCAAGCTGGGCGCTGCGTTCTTGATCAAGCGCGCTGTGGGCCTGGGCCTCAGCGAGACCTTCGGGGCCCGCCACCTCGGCGAGCCGGCCGGTGGTCGCGCCGAAGGCTGGAAGCGTTTTACCCGCACCCTCGATGGCCTGGCGTTCAGCGCCGAAGAAGAAGCCGCGGTCGAAAAAGGTGCGATCGACGCGTTTGTGCGCTTCACCGTATTACTGGAACAGGCGTACGCTACGGCCCCTGAACTGGCGTAACACTCGAATTGAAATGCAATCAACGGTGGGAGCGGGCTTGCTCGCTCCCACCGTTGAATCTCATTTCATACTGACTTCTGTGATCACCCAACCCATGACCGGCAAAACCCAATCCACCTCAAAAATCGCGCAGCTCCTCTTCGGCCTGCTGGCCTACGTCAGCCTGGGCATTGGGCTGGTGGCGATTGTCATACCGGGTTTGCCCACCACTGAATTCATCCTGCTTGCCGCCTGGGCCGCGACCAAAAGCTCGCCGCGCTTGAGTGCCTGGCTGGAAAACCACCGGCTGTTCGGGCCGTTCCTGTTCAACTGGCGCAACGGCAAGATCATCGCGCGCAGGGCCAAAGTCAGCGCCACGCTGAGCATGTTGGCATGTGCCGGCTTGATGCTGGTGATGCTCGATCACGGCTGGCCGATCTACCTGGCAATTGCCGGTATGGGCCTCGGTAACCTGTGGATCTGGTCACGCCCGGAACGGCTTGCAACGCCCGTATAACGTGGCGTTTAGTGTTTTACCGACCGCTCATCACCTTTCCCTCATGAAACATCTTGATGCGCCGATGTTCCGGACATAGCGCCAAATGGACTTGGCTCGCCCTGTTTGCATCCTGACAAGTCCATTCGCGAGTGAACCTATGTTCGACACCCTCTCCATCCGCCTGAAAATTGTGCTGCTGTCCGGCCTTTGCCTGTTGGGGGTGATTGCGCTGATCATCAGCATCAACCTGTACGAAACCAACCAAAATGATCAGTTGATCAGCGACTCAAGCTCGCGAATGCTCACCCAAAGTGTGCAACATCTGTTGCAAGCCAAGGCCGCCGAGCAAGCCTTGCAATTGCAGAAAACCTTTGGCGAAAATCTGGTGGTGGTCACCGCACTCGCCGATCAGGTCAAGGACCTGCGCGCCCTCGCCAGCAAACGCTCGCTGGAACCGGGTGCGGTGCGTGAGGAGCTCAACCAAAGCCTGAAAACCGCGTTCGAGCGCAACAGCAAGGTGCTCGGTATTTGGCTGTCATTTGAACCCAACGGTCTGGACGGCATAGACAGCGAGTTTGTCGACGATAAAGCCCGCGTCTCCAATGAAAAAGGCCGCTTCTCCAGCTACTGGAGCCGCGCTGGCGGCGAAGGCCTGAACACGGTGATGGTCGAAGACGACCTGAACAAGACCAGCCTCAACCTCAGCGGTACGCCCTACAACATCTGGTACACCTGCCCACGTGACACGCGCAACGTTTGTCTGCTTGACCCGTATTCCGATGAAGTGGCCGGCAAGCAGGTGCTGATGACCACTATCTCACTGCCGTTGATCGTCGACAGCAAAGTCATCGGTGTGATCGGCATCGATATCGCCCTCAACACCCTGCAAGCTACGACGGACGCAGCACAAAAAGAACTGTTCGACGGCGCCGCACACCTGGAGATTCTGTCCAGCACCGGCTTGATTGCAGCGTTCAGCGGCCAACCGGACAAGGTCGGCAAAAACCTGATCGACACCCTTGGCGCCGAAGGCAAAGACATCGTGCAATTGCTGGCCAGTGACACGCGCACGATCCGCGAACAGGACGACACGATCCGCGCCGTGTACCCGGTAAAACCGATTGCCGATGCAAAATCCTGGGGGGTGGTCATCAAGCTGCCCAAAGACGTGATGCTGGCCGATGCACTGAAACTGCAAGGGATACTCGACAAGGCCCAAAACGCCTCCACGCTCAAAGCCCTGCTGGTCGGCGCGGCCGCTGCGTTGCTCGGCTTGCTTTTGATCTGGCTGACCGCCACCGGCGTGACCCGCCCAATCAATACCGTCGCCGCCATGCTCAAGAACATCGCCAGCGGCGAAGGTGACCTCACCCAGCGCCTGAGCTATGCCAAGAAAGACGAATTGGGCGAGCTGGCAAACTGGTTCAACCGTTTCCTCGACAAGCTGCAGCCGACTATCGCGCAGATCAAGCAAAGCATCACCGAAGCACGTGGCACGGCTGATCAGTCTTCGGCCATCGCGCGCCAGACCAGCGAAGGCATGCAGGTGCAGTTCCGCGAAATCGACCAGGTCGCCACCGCCTCCAATGAAATGAGCGCCACCGCCCACGATGTGGCCAACAGCGCCTCCAACGCCGCCAGCGCGGCGCGTGGGGCCGATCAGTCGGCGCGTGAAGGCATGTCGATCATTGAACAGAGCACCCGTGATATCACCACCCTCGCCGACGAAGTCAGCAAAGCCGTGAGCGAAGTCGAGGCCCTGGCGGTGAACAGCGAGCAGATCGGCTCGGTGCTGGAAGTGATTCGCAGCATTGCCGAGCAGACCAACCTGCTGGCACTCAACGCCGCCATCGAAGCCGCGCGCGCCGGGGAAAGCGGACGTGGCTTTGCGGTAGTGGCCGACGAAGTGCGCAACCTGGCCAAACGTACCCAGGATTCGGTGGAGGAAATTCGCCTGGTGATCGAACGCATTCAGAGCGGAACGCGCGGCGTGGTGGCGACCATGCATTCCAGCCAGCACCAGGCCCAAAGCAACGCCGGGCAGATCCATCAAGCTGTGCAGGCATTAGGCAAGATCAGCGATGCGGTGACGGTGATCAGCGACATGAACCTGCAAATCGCCAGCGCCGCCGAACAACAGAGCGCGGTGGCCGAAGAGGTCAATCGCAACGTATCGGCAATCCGCACCGTGACCGAAACCCTCACCAGCCAGGCCACCGAGTCGGCGGCCATCAGCAGCCAACTGAACGCGTTAGCCAGCCAGCAGATGAAGTTGATGGATCAGTTCAAGGTGTAACGCCTGACTTGAAAATGATGATGAGCAAATGTGGGAGCGGGCTTGCTCGCGAATGCGGTGGATCAGTCAATACATCCAGTGACTGTCACACCGCATTCGCGAACAAGCCCGCTCCCACATAAAGCAGATCTGCGCTTTCTTACAGACCCGTCCAGGCTGTAACAAACGGCGTCAGGTCTTCTTTCGGCGCTGTGCGCGGCGGGTTCTGCGGGGTGCCCAGGTAGAGGAAGCCAATCACCTCCTCATCCGCCGTCAGCCCCAGGCCTTTGGCCACATGGGCCGAGTAGGACAACTCGCCGGTGCGCCACACCGCACCTATCCCCTGAGCGTACGCCGCCAACAGAATGCCGTGGGCCGCACAAGCAGCTGCCAGCAACTGTTCGGACTTCGGCACTTTGAAGTGGTCTTGCAAGCGGGCAATCACCACAACGACCAGCGGGGCGCGCAATGGGCCGTTCTGGGCCTTGTCGATGGCGGCTTGCGGCGCTTCGGCGTCCTGCAGTCGCGCGGCTTCGGCCAGCAGTGTGCCCATTTGCTCACGGGCCGCGCCTTCCACGGTCAGGAAACGCCATGGGCGCAGTTGGCCATGGTCGGGCGCGCGCATGGCGGCGGCGAATAGCACATCGCGCTGCGCCTGGGTCGGTGCCGGTTCCAGCAAACGCGGCACGGAAACACGGTTGAGCAAAGCGTCGAGAGCCTGCATTGGCCACCTCCAGATAAAAATGTGCGGCCATTCTAGCGGTAATGAATCGGATTCGACCAAACGATAATTGCTCTTATTCAATCCGCCTTGCCCTGTTAGACTTTGCGGCCTCATTTTCCGCCTTCGTTCAGGAAATTCGATGTTCCGTTCGCTTCTTCACCTGTCCGCAATAGTGTTGGCCTTGAGCCTGACTGCTTGCGATGACGCCCCACGCTTCACCAAGGCGCAGCCCGGTGAAGCGCGAGCCGGCGGCGCGGCGACGGTGAACAAGCGTGACCAGAACGCGTTTTCCCTGCCCTCGGCCAACCTCGCTCCCAGCCGCCGCCTGGATTTCAGCGTCGGCAACAGCTTCTTTCGCAGCCCCTGGGTGATTGCGCCCTCTACCACCACCGCACGCGATGGCCTCGGCCCACTGTTTAACACCAACGCCTGCCAGAACTGCCATATCAAGGACGGCCGTGGTCACCCGCCGCTGCCCGATGCGCCGAATGCGGTGTCGATGCTGGTGCGCTTGTCGATCCCCGCGCCCAGCTCAGACCTGCCGGCCTACGCCAAGCTCATTGAACAGCTCGGCGTGGTGCCCGAGCCGGTGTACGGCGGGCAACTGCAAGACATGGCCGTGCCGGGCGTAGTCCCCGAAGGCAAAGTGCGGGTCGACTACACGCCCGTCAACGTGACATTCAAGGACGGCACGCGGGTCGAGTTGCGCAAGCCCGCCCTGCAAATCACCCAGCTCGGCTACGGCCCGATGCACCCGGAGACACTGTTCTCGGCGCGAATCGCCCCGCCGATGATCGGCCTGGGCCTGCTCGAAGCGATCAGCGACGCCGACATTCTGAAAAACACCGACCCGAAAACCGCCGACAAAGAAGCCATCGTCGGCCGAGCCAACCAGGTCTGGGATGATGCCCGGCACACCACGGTCCTCGGGCGGTTTGGCTGGAAAGCCGGGCAACCCAACCTCAATCAACAGAATGTTCACGCGTTCTCCGGTGACATGGGCCTCACCACGTCGCTAAGGCCCTTCGATGACTGCACCGAGGCCCAAGTCGCCTGCAAGCAGGCCCCTAACGGCAATGGCCCTGATGGCGAGCCGGAAGTCAGCGATAACATCCTGCGTCTGGTGCTGTTCTACACCCGCAACCTGGCCGTGCCGGTACGCCGTGACGTCAACACACCGCAGGTGCTGGCCGGTAAAAACCTGTTCTACCAGGCCGGTTGTCAGGGTTGCCATAAGCCGACGTTCACCACCGCCGCCAACGCTGCCGAACCCGAACTGGCCAACCAAATCATTCGCCCCTACAGCGACCTGCTGTTACACGACATGGGCGACGGCCTGGCCGACCACCGCAGCGAATTCAAGGCCAGTGGCCGCGACTGGCGCACGCCGCCGTTGTGGGGCATTGGCCTGACGCAAACCGTCAGCGGCCACACGCAGTTTTTGCATGACGGCCGCGCCCGCAACCTGCTTGAAGCCGTGCTCTGGCACGGCGGCGAAGCGCAGGCGGCGCAGCAGCATGTGTTGTCCTTTAATGCCGAGCAGCGGGCTGCGTTGCTGGCGTTCCTGAATTCTCTATAAGCTTTGCCCCATTGACCGAAGGGAGCTCGACATGTTTCGTCCCAAGTTGTTGTTCACCAGCCTGGCCGCCCTCGCGCTCGGCGCCTGCTCGCCGCAGGACCCGCAAGCCGTGACTTCGGCGGCCATCGCCAAGCAAGTAATCCTGCCGACCTATAGCCGCTGGGTTGAAGCTGACCGCCAACTGGCCGTCAGCGCCCTCGCCTACTGCCAGGGCAAGGAAAGCCTGGAGACCGCGCGTGCCGACTTTCTCCACGCGCAAAAGGCCTGGGCCGAGTTGCAACCGCTGCTGATCGGCCCACTGGCCGAGGGCAACCGTTCGTGGCAGGTGCAGTTCTGGCCGGACAAGAAAAACCTGGTGGGTCGCCAGGTTGAGCAACTGGTCACCGCCCAGCCGCAGATCGATGCCGCCGCCCTGGCCAAGTCCAGTGTCGTGGTGCAGGGCCTGTCGGCCTACGAATACATCCTCTACGACGCACGGACTGACGTCGCCGACGAAACCCAGAAAGCCCGCTACTGCCCGCTGCTGGTCGCCATCGGCGAGCGCCAGAAGGCCCTGGCCGAAGAGATCCTGGCCAGTTGGAACAGCACCGACGGCATGCTTGCGCAGATGACCAAGTTTCCGAACCAGCGCTACGCTGATTCCCACGAAGCCATCGCCGACCTGCTGCGCGCGCAAGTGACTGCGCTGGACACCCTGAAGAAAAAACTCGGCACGCCGATGGGTCGCCAGACCAAGGGCATCGCGCAACCGTTCCAGGCCGATGCCTGGCGCAGCCAGTCTTCCCTGCAAAGCCTGCAGGCCAGCCTCGCGGCGGCTCAGACCGTGTGGGTCGGGGTCGACAACAAAGGCCTGCGTGGCCTGCTGCCGTCGGAGCAGAAGCCGTTGGCCGACAAGATCGACGCCGCCTATGCCGCGTCGCTGAAACTGTTCGCCGGCAACCCGCGCACCCTCAATGAACTGTTGGCCGACGATGCCGGGCGCCAGCAGCTCGACGCGATCTATGACAGCCTCAACGTCGTCCACCGCCTGCATGAAGGCGAGTTGGCCAAAGCGCTGGGCATCCAACTGGGCTTTAACGCCAACGACGGTGACTGATGATGCTCAGGCGACAGGCTTTGGCGGTGGGCAGCGTGCTGCTCAGTGCGATCACGTTGGGTGGCTGGACGCTGTTCAAGCAAAAGGACAAAGGCCCGCTGCTGCTGTCGGCGCGCGATGATGCGGACGGCAGGCACTACGCCGTAGGCTATCGCCTGGACGGCAAGCAGGTGTTTGCCACTCAGGTCGGCCAGCGCTGCCACGACATCATCAACCACCCAACGCTGTCGATTGCACTGTTCGTCGCCCGTCGCCCGGGCACCGAAAGTTACCTGATCGACCTGCGTGATGGCGCGCTGCTGCAAACCATCACGTCGAATGCCCATCGGCACTTTTATGGCCATGCGGTCATTCACAAAAGCGGCAACTGGCTGTACGCAACCGAGAACGACACCTCCGATCCGGGCCGCGGCCTGCTGGGCGTGTACACGTTCGAAGGTGAGCGACTGGTCCACAGCGGCGAAATTTCCACCCACGGTATCGGCCCGCATCAGGTGTCATGGATGCCCGACGGCGAAACCCTGGTGGTGGCCAACGGCGGCATTCGTACCGAAGCCGAAAGCCGTGTGGAGATGAACCTCAACGCCATGGAGCCGAGCCTGGTGTTGATGCGCCGCGACGGCAGCCTGATCAGCAAGGAAACCCTCGGCCAGCAGATGAACAGCGTGCGGCACATGGGGATTGCCAGCGATGGCACCATCCTCACCGGGCAGCAGTTCATGGGGCCGTCCCAGGAGCGTTCCGAGTTGCTCGCGATCAAGCGTCCGGGGCAGCCGTTCGTGGCGTTCCCGGTGGCCGATGAGCAATTGCAGGCGATGGGGCACTACACCGCGAGTGTCGCAGTGCACAGCGAACTGCGCCTGGTCGCGTTGACAGCGCCACGGGGCAACCGCTTTTTTATCTGGGACATGGACAGCGGCGAGCTGCGTCTGGATGGGCCTTTGCCGGACTGTGCAGGCGTGGGCGCGGTGGCGGATGGGTTCGTTGTCACGTCAGGCCAGGGGCGCTGCCGCTTCTACGATTGCCGCCAGCAGCAGTTGGTCGCCACGCCGCTGGAATTGCCGGCCGGGCTTTGGGATAACCATCTGCACCTGATCTGATCGCCGTCATGGCAGCGTTCCTGGCGCCGATTTTTAAACGATCTGGAACAGTAACGCGCAGGCTCCTCGGCACCTGTCTGCAGCTGCTACAACGTAAAAGGCCCCGCAGTGCGGGGCCTTTTACGTTGGCTGTGATGTATTCAACTCTGCGGTCTCATCCCTTGGGACATCCCGAACATGAATAACAGCAAATCATGATCAGGCTTGACCGCCACACTGGCCTTGGCAACACGTGGTAACAGACATTGCCCGCTACCCTGCACCGCGCTCAGCACTTGTGTGCGAGGTTGTTCCCACGCAGCCAGCGCCAGGGCTGCAATGCCCAACGCGCCGACCAGGAACAAACCTCGTGCTATTTCTAGCTTCATCTGGTTAAACCCTTGATAGCGCTGCCAAACGCCGTCTCGTAAAAGTAGCTGAGTTTTTCCCAGTCGGTACTGCTCCACGACGAATGGCGCCGCAGTTGCAGCATGTCATGGGACGCCGCCCGATAAGCGGTCAAACGCTGGCGGCACTTTTCGAAATCCAGCAGCGCCACTTCCACATTGGCCGAGTCGCCCTCGCCGGTTACCCGTACAAAGATGTGTTTGATGTACAGGCAGCCATGCTGCCAGCGGCCCTTGTGCATTCTCGCCAGGGTGCCCGCCAACTCTTTGAGCACGCGCTCGTGGACCAACTCGCCGTACTGCTCGCGGCCACCGGCGGCGTACCAGTTTTCGATCTCGTCGAAACCGTCCAATGACGCAGTCACCAACAGCGCCTTCCACTGGTGCTCCGGGTCACGGCGCGCGCCGCAAAACACCAGTTCCGGAACACGCACATCCAACGAGCGCAGGCCCATCAGGGCATCGCGCTCGCGCAACACGGTCGGGCGACCAAACGGGTGGAGCCAACTGCGGTAGATATGCCCGGTCTGGCGCTTGCTGTAGAGCAAGCGGCCGTTAGCGCTGATCACCCGTTGCACGCCACTTTCCCCCCCACGTCGACGATTGGGTTCCTCGACCCACTCGCCCCGTTGGCGCCAGAAATAATCAAATCGCTCTTCGGGAGCTACGTGACTGCCTGATACGCACTCAACTGCCATCCTGTTACCTCTTACGCAATACATATACTCGCCACATGGCGTAGAGCGGCATGAAGTCCAGGGACTCCTGAACCCGGAAACCGGCCTGCTCAAACTCTGCCTCAACAGTAGCAGCCGGTAACACAAACCGGTTTTGATAACCTTCCTGCTCACCTTTCTCGCGACGTTTCGCTTCGAGGCGCTTGCGTTTCCAGGCCTTGAAATTGCCATCTACCCACAGCGAAACGATCACGCTGTCGCGGGTAACGCGTTGAAATTCCTTCAATATTGCCAGTCTGTGCGCCGCGTCACCGATATGGTGCAGCAAGCGCATACAGAAAATACTGTCGACTGAATTATCCGGTAAATCAATATCGAACGCAGAAGTCTGCAAAGGCCGTACCCGTTTCACCACTTCCGCCGGTTGGGCGATGGTGGCGACGTTCAACATCGACGCCGAATTGTCGGCCCCGATAATCACCCGGTTGGGCTTTTCCGCCAGTAACGGCCAGAAACGTCCAGCCCCGCAGGGCAGGTCCAACACCAGGCCTGGCTCGCCGGCCATGGCCAACGCGCCGCGCGCCAATTGCTCGTCGCGTTTGTGGGACAACCGGCGAGCCAGATTGTCCTGATGTTTGAGCAAATATTCCTGCGCGTGCTGATCGTCGTACTTTTCAGAAAAATCGAGCTTGATCGGGGTAGACATCAACGGATCTCCAGTAGCTGATGCCGACAACCTTAAGCAGCGAAGTGTGACTATCAGGTCAACCCGTTGTGAAAAACTTGTCCTGTCCAGCCCCATACATTTCAAGACTTTACAGACACAATCAGTGGCATGGGGCCATCTTCGCCGAAAAGCGGGGTAGCTGCCGCAGGATAGCGGCAGGCGGGGGGCTTAGGGTTTGACCGGGCTCAATTGGACCTGAAAGCGGCAGCCATGGGGCTCCATGGTGCTCAGGCTGACGCTCCAGCCCTGGCTCTCGCAGATGCGTTGCACCAGCGACAAGCCTAACCCCAGGCCTTCACCGCGCTTTTCACTGCCGCGCACAAAAGGCTCGAACATCGCTTCACGCTTGTCTTCAGGAATGCCCACGCCGGAGTCTTCCACCACAAAGCCACTGGGTTCGAGTGTGAGGCGGATAAAGCCCCGTTCGGTGTAGTGCAACGCGTTGCGCAGCAGGTTGCCCATCACCGCATGCAAGAAGGTGGTGTTGTAGCGGGTATCCAGCGGATTGCCCGGCAGGTAGATCAATTCGAGGCCTTTGTGCTCGATGGGCTCGCGCCAGATGCCGAGCAAATCTTCGGCGACCTGGGTCAGGTTGACCTGGGGCGACATGGCCGCATCATCGTGTTTGGCACGGGCCAGCATCAGGAAGGTTTGCACCAGCTCGCGCATTTCTTCGCAGGCTCGGGCAATGCGCAGCACCTGATTGCGGCCGCGCTGATCAATGGCGGGGTTTTCCAACAGCAGTTCACACGAACTGGCCAACACCATCAGCGGGGTGCGCAATTCGTGGCTGACATCGCTGGTAAACAGTTGCTCACGGGACAATGCCTGCCGCAACCGCCCCAGCGTCGCGTCGAAGGCCACCGCCAGCTCACCGACTTCATCGGCGGCGTAATCCGGCGCCAGGGGCGGTGCCAGCCCCAGCAACTGGTCACGATGACGAACCTGGCGCGCCAAACGCACCACGGGCGCCATCACCTTGCGGGCCAGCACCCAACCGAGGAATACCGCCAGCGCCAGGCTGAGTACAAAACCCACCAGCACGACGGCGAACAGGACGCGCTCGCGCTCTTCGAAATCGCTCTGGTCTTGCAGCAGCACATAGCGCCGACCATCGACCACTTCGACCATGGCGTGGTACGACAGCGACTCGCGAAACACCTCATGAAAGCCGGGTTCCAGATGGCGCAGATCCTTGGGCAGTTCGAAATCCCCGGGCCCACCGCTGAAATAGAACAGTTGATCCGGCTCTGGGCGATGGCTCCAGTCCTCGACACTGTCCATCAGCAACAGGCGCTGCAGGTCACCGCCCAGGCCGGCCGAAATCAGTTTTTCTTCCACCAGGTGCACGGTTGCAACGATGCCCATGGCGAACGCCCCCGCCACCAGTGCGCTCATCAAGGCAAAGGCGATGATGATCCGTTGGGCGAGGCTTTGCTTAAACTCCATCACGCCCCTCGGCCAGGCGATAACCCACACCGTGCACGGTTTGCAGCAACGGCTTTGCGAAGGGTTTATCGATCACTTGGCGCAATTGGTGAACGTGGCTGCGCAGGCTGTCGCTGTCCGGGCAGTCGTCGCCCCACAGGGCTTCTTCGAGAATTTCTCGACGCAACACGTGCGGGCTCTTTTGCATCAGCACCGCGAGCAGTTTCAGGCCCACCGGGTTGAGCTTGAGCAGGCGCCCTTCGCGGGTCACTTCCAGAGTATCAAGATCGTAATGCAGGTCGGCCACTTGCAGCGCGCGACGCCCGCCGCCTTGGGCACGGCGCAGAACCGCTTCGATGCGCGCGGCTAATTCCGACAGGGCAAACGGTTTGAGCAGGTAATCATCGGCGCCGGATTTAAAGCCCTGCAGCCGGTCATCCAACTGGTCGCGCGCGGTGAGCATAATCACCGGCGTATCGCGGCGAGCGTCTTCTCGCAGGCGTTTGCACAAGGTGTAGCCATCGATGCCAGGCAGCATGATGTCGAGCACGATGAGGTCGTAATGTTCGGTGGCGGCCAGATGCAGGCCCGACAAACCATCCTGCGCACAGTCTACGGTATAGCCTTTTAGCCCCAGGTAATCGGCCAGATTGGCCAGAATATCGCGGTTGTCTTCAACCAATAAAATTCGCATGGGCAGTGTCTCCGTACGCGGTAACGGCCGTGTTGGCTCGCGCAGCTTAAGGCCAAGCGCGGCTCAGGGATAGACCTGGACGCTACGTCGATATAGGTTTTCAACCAATTGTACAAACCAACAAGTTTTTCACTATAGCTTCACACACCGGCTACAGTGGCAGGTCGAATATCGGCGTCCATTGATATAAGGAATATGGACATGGGGTTTTTAAACACCGCGCCGATGCGCTTTCTGCTGCTCGTAACCGGCGCATGGCTGGTGATTTTCCTACTGACGCGCAGTGTGCTGCTGATCACGCATTTGGATGAAGTCGGTGGCAACCTGCTACCGGTGTTTGGCGTCGGCTTGCTGTATGACCTCGCGTTCCTGGCCTATGCCGCTTTGCCGCTGGGCCTGTATCTGCTGCTCTGCCCGCCCGCGCTGTGGCGCCGCCGTGGCCATCGCTGGTTCCTGCAGGCGGTGCTGACCGTCAGCCTGTTCGCCATGCTGTTTACGTCAGTGGCCGAGTGGCTGTTCTGGGATGAGTTCGGCGTACGCTTCAACTTTATCGCCGTCGATTACCTGGTGTATTCCAATGAGGTGATGAACAACCTGCTGGAGTCTTACCCGATCGGCAAGCTGCTCAGCCTGTTGGCGATGCTCGCGATTGTACTGAGCCTGGCCTTGCGCAAGCCGTTCAACAGCGCAATGAGCGCGCCTCTGCCGCCCCTGCGTGGGCGCGTGTTGAATGCCCTGGGCCTGCTGGTGGTTGCCGGTCTCTGCGTGCAATTGATCAGTCAGGACAGCCCACGCGCCTCGGGTGGCAATGCTTACAAGAATGAACTGGCGAGCAACGGCCCGTATCAGTTTTTTGCCGCGTTCCGTAACAACGAGCTGGATTACACCCAGTTCTATAAAAGCCTGCCCACCGAGGTGGTCGCCAAGCAATTGCGGGCTGAACTCAGCGAGCCGAATGCGCGCTTCGTCGGCACCGACCCGCTGGACATCCGCCGCGCAATCACCAACCCCGGCACGTTGCGCAAACCCAACATCGTGCTGGTGACCATCGAAAGCTTCAGCGCCAAATACATGGGCAGCAATGGCGACGACCGTAACCTCACCCCCAACCTCGATATGTTGCGTAGACACAGCCTGTACTTCAATAACTTCTATGCCACCGGCACCCGCACGGACCGTGGCCTGGAGGCGATCACCCTGGCCATTCCACCGACGCCCGGCCGTTCAATCGTCAAGCGCATCGGCCGTGAGAGCGGTTTCGCCAGCCTTGGCCAACAACTCGGGGCCATCGGTTACGACAGTGTCTTTGTCTACGGCGGACGCGGTTACTTCGACAATATGAACGCGTTTTTCAGCGGCAACGGTTATCGGGTCGTGGACCAGAGCAGCGTGGCGGAATCGGAAATCTCGTTCAAAAATGCCTGGGGCATGGCCGATGAAGACCTCTACCGGCAAACCCTGAAACTGGCCGATGCCGACTATGCCAGGCAGCAGCCCTTCCTGCTGCAACTGATGACCACGTCCAACCATCGCCCTTATACCTATCCGGAAGGCCGCATCGATATCAAGTCCGGCAACGGCCGTGACGGCGCGGTGAAATACACCGACCACGCCATCGGTGAGTTCCTCGACGCGGCCCGCCAGAAGCCGTGGTTTGATAACACGATTTTCGTGTTCGTCGCCGATCACACCGCCGGCAGCGCAGGCAAGGAAGACTTGCCTATCGCCAACTACCAGATCCCGCTGTTCATCTACGCACCGAAGCTGATCGAGGCTCGGGAAACCGCGCAACTGGCCAGCCAGATCGACTTGGCCCCCACGTTGCTGGGGTTGATCAACCTGAGCTACGAATCCACCTTCTTCGGCCGCAACCTGTTGCAAGACAGCCCGCTGCCACCGCGCGTGGTGGTCGGCAACTATCAGCACCTGGGGTTGTTTGATGGCAAGGACCTGGCAATCCTCAGCCCGCGCCAAGGCCTGCGTCGCCACGATCAGGCCTTGGGCGAGAGCCAGGAGTTACGTGTGGGCACGGATGATCAATTGATCCAGCGCGCAATTACTTACTACCAGGCCGCCAGTTATGGTTTCACACAACAACTATTGAGCTGGAAAGCGCCCAAGGACGCAGCGCCTGCCATCAGCGTGCGCTGACCCCCTCGTGAGCCCTTGCCTCCCCATGGCAAGGGCGTAACACTTGCGTCCATTCTCCGGCGATGGCGCCCTTTCATGTCCGACACCCTGCTGCTGATTGAAGACGACCGCCCCCTGGCTGCACTGACGGCCGAATTCCTGCGTGCCGAAGGCTTTACCGTAGCGGTTGAGCACCGTGGCGATCGCGCTGCACAGCGCATTCTTGACGAACAACCGGCGCTGCTGATCCTCGATGTGATGTTGCCGGGCATCGACGGGTTCACCTTGTGCCGACAGATTCGCGATCAGTACCCGGGGCTAATCCTGATGATGACCGCGCTGGATGAAAACGCCGAGCAACTGACCGGCTTCAACGTCGGCGCGGATGACTATGTGGTCAAGCCGGTCGACCCGCTGCTGTTGCTGGCCAGAATCCGCTCGTTGCTGCGTCGCCACCCTCAAGCCCCGCGCGCTCATTACCAGTGGGGCACCTTTCGGCTCGACCTCAACAGCCATTTCGCCTGGCTCGATGAAACCCCTTTGCAGTTCTCGGTTGCCGAGTTCGAATTGCTGGCGATTTTCGCGCGCCATTGCGGGGTATTGCTGACGCGGGAAAAACTCCTGCAGAGCCTGCGCGGCCTGGAATACGACGGGCTCAACCGTTCCATCGACATGCGCGTGTCGCGCTTGCGTAAAAAGCTGATGAGCCTGGAATGCCCGGTGACTATCCAGACCATCACGGCCCAGGGCTATCTGTTCGTCGAAAGTGCCCAGGAGGCCCGACATGTTGACTAAGGTGCGGCCCTGGATGGTGGCCGTGGCGGGCACGGGCTGGGCGAGTTTGACGTTTTATCTGTTGTGGCTGTGCGCCAACGCCTCGGTGTTTGTCGGCGAAGACAGCTTTTTGCGCCTGATGGCCGGGCCGGCCTACCTGGTGGCCGAACAGCTCAAAGCCGTGCCGGCCGACCAACGTGAAGCGCGCATGGACATCCTGCGCGCGCACTTCCAGTACCCGGTGAATCTGATCTCGCTGGACGAGGTCGAATTGCCGCCGGAAGCGTTGGTCATGCTGGAGCATCAACAACCGGCACTGAGCAGCGACGAAGACATCAGCTACTTCCCGCTGGATGACGACACCATCATTCAATTCGGCCCAATGTGGGGCAGTGCCGAGGTCAAGGATCTGCTCAAATTCCCGGTTTACTGGATCACCGCCGCTGTAGCAGGCCTGCCGGTGCTACTGCTACTCGGGATCGGTTTACGCCTGCACCGCCGTCGCCGCACCGACCTGAACACCCTCAAGACCTGCCTTGGCACGCTGGCACGTACCCCGAATGTGATGTTGCCTGCCATGGGCAAGGAATGGACGCCGTTGCTGATGACCTTGCAACAGCACGCGCGGGACATCAGCGCCATGAACGAGCGCCACCGTGAAGTCTCCCAGGCCGTGTCCCACGAACTGCGTACGCCATTGGCGCGCATGCGTTTTGCCTTGACGCTTCTGGGTAAAAGCGAAGACCCGCTCACCCGTACACGCCTTCAGGAACGCTTGCTCACCGATGTCGAAGAGCTCGAAGCCCTGGTTCGCGCCAGCCTCGCCTTTGCGCGCCTGGCAGGTGCACCGACCGACCTGCAACATGAGCCAATCAACCTGCGTGACTGGCTGCACCAGGAGTTTGCCTTGCTCGACGGGCACCATCGCCGGTTGAGCCTGGAAACCGAGCCCGCCCACCTTGAGCTGATCGGCGACCGTGCCCTGTTGCACCTTATCGTGCGCAACCTGTTAAGCAATGCCATCACCTACGCACGCGATCAAGTGTGCGTCAGTGCCACTTACCACGGTCAACAGCACCTGGTGCTGCATGTGGATGATGATGGCCCCGGGGTATTGGCGGAGAACCGCGACAAGATCTTCGAGCCCTTCGTGCGCCTTGCCTTGGGGGGCGATGAGCCCACGGGCTCCGGCCTTGGCCTGGCACTGGCCAAACGCGCGACCCAGTGGCACCACGGTGAATTGTCGGTATCGCGCAGCCCTTTGGGCGGCGCACGCCTGAGCCTTATTCTGCCGCTGAGGCCGCTGTAACCTGCGTGTTACAGCCTGTGACAGTGAAGCCTTCGAATTGCTCGTAACCTTGCCACCTGAATCCCAGGTTGGAGAGCTCTTTCATGCATCCCCGTAAGAAGCATTTGTCCACGTTGGTGCTATCGCTGTGCATCGTTACCGGCACACTCTTGCCCGGCCATGCGTCGGCCTCGCGCCTGGCGGTCACCGACTCGCCATCGCCCCGGTTCGAAGACAAACACGCAGGCGATCACCCCGCAACGACGGCACGTCCGCCAACACCGCAGGGGTTGGTCGTCACGCCTCGGCCTGGGAGGCGGCCCAGGCCCACCGCCGCTGAAAAACTCGCGCACCTGCCTGTCCCTCGCCCACTCGACGAAGTTGCTGCACCGCAACCCCTGGCACTTATGCCGACTGCCCAACTGACCCTGGCGCGGGGAATGACCTTCAGAAAGCTGTTGCGACGACGCACCCTCGGCTGATCCATCCTCAAGCCCCATAAAAAAACCCCGCCTGCAGCGATGCAGGCGGGGTTTTTTATTAGCCGGGTAAGGCTGGCTTACATCATGCCGCCCATGCCACCCATGCCGCCCATGTCTGGCATACCGCCGCCAGCCGAGCCTTCTTTCTTCGGTGCATCAGCGATGGCCGCTTCAGTGGTCAGGATCAGACCGCCGATGGAGGCTGCTGCTTGCAACGCCGAACGAGTCACCTTGGTAGGGTCCAGGATGCCCATTTCGATCATGTCGCCGTAGACGCCAGTCGCAGCGTTGTAACCGTAGTTACCTTTGCCGTTCTTGACTTCGTTGACCACAACGCTTGGCTCGTCGCCGGAGTTGGCAGCGATCTGACGCAGCGGTGCTTCAACAGCGCGACGCAGTACAGCGATACCGACGTTCTGGTCAGCGTTGTCGCCCTTAAGGTCAACCAAAGCTTCCAGAGCACGGATCAGCGCAACGCCACCGCCAGGTACCACGCCTTCTTCAACGGCTGCACGGGTTGCGTGCAGGGCGTCTTCAACGCGGGCTTTCTTCTCTTTCATTTCAACTTCGGAACCAGCGCCAACCTTGATCACTGCAACGCCGCCGGACAGCTTGGCCAGACGCTCTTGCAGTTTTTCACGGTCGTAGTCCGAGGAAGTTTCGACAACCTGGGCACGGATCTGAGTGATGCGCGCCTGGATGTCCTGCTCTACGCCAGCACCGTCAACGATGATGGTGTTTTCCTTGGAGATGGTCACACGCTTGGCGCTGCCCAGGTTTTCCAGGGTGGCGCTTTCCAGGCTCAGGCCGATCTCTTCGGAGATAACGGTACCGCCAGTCAGAACAGCGATGTCCTGCAGCATGGCCTTGCGACGGTCGCCGAAGCCAGGCGCCTTGACGGCTGCGACTTTAACGATGCCACGCATGTTGTTCACAACCAGCGTCGCCAGGGCTTCGCCTTCAACGTCTTCGGAAACGATCAGCAGCGGACGGCCGGCTTTGGCAACGGCTTCCAGTACTGGCAGCATTTCGCGGATGTTGGAGATCTTTTTGTCGACCAGCAGGATCAGCGGGCTGTCCAGCTCGGCAACCATGGTTTCTGGCTTGTTGACGAAGTACGGGGACAGGTAGCCACGGTCGAACTGCATGCCTTCTACAACCGACAGTTCGTTTTCCAGGCCCGAGCCTTCTTCAACGGTGATCACGCCTTCTTTACCGACTTTTTCCATGGCTTCGGCAATGATGTCGCCGATGGAGCTGTCGGAGTTGGCGGAGATGGTGCCTACCTGAGCGATAGCCTTGGTGTCAGCGCATGGCTTGGACAGGTTTTTCAGCTCGGCAACAACAGCGATGGTCGCTTTGTCGATGCCGCGCTTGAGGTCCATCGGGTTCATGCCGGCAGCGACGGCTTTGTAGCCTTCGTTGACGATTGCCTGAGCCAGAACGGTAGCGGTGGTGGTGCCGTCGCCTGCGTCATCGTTGGCACGGGAGGCAACGTCTTTGACCAGCTGCGCGCCCATGTTTTCGAAACGGTCTTCCAGTTCGATTTCTTTTGCTACCGAAACGCCGTCCTTGGTGATGGTCGGAGCGCCGAAGCTCTTCTCGATGATCACGTTACGGCCTTTAGGGCCCAGGGTCGCTTTTACTGCGTCAGCCAGGACGTTGACACCGGTGAGCATTTTCTTACGGGCGGAATCGCCGAATTTAACTTCTTTAGCAGCCATGATCGATATTCCTTAAATACTTTGTAGTAACGGGAAAATGAGCGGGGAATCAGTCTTCCAGAACGGCGAGAATCTCGTTCTCAGCCATGACCAGCAGGTCTTCGCCGTCGACTTTCACAGTGTTGCTGCCGGAGTAAGGGCCGAAAACAACCTTGTCACCCACTTTTACGGCCAGCTCACGTACTTGACCGTTTTCCAGCGTCTTGCCCGGGCCAGCAGCGAGAATCACACCGTGGTTGGCTTTTTCAGCAGCCGAACCCGGCAGAACGATACCGCCGGCGGTTTTCTTTTCTTCTTCGCTGCGACGGATTACGACGCGGTCGTGCAGAGGACGAAGCTTGCTCATTGTCGATCTCTCCTAATTGTGTTTTTCATCGGCCGGTGTCAGTACCGGCAGGTTGTTATCCGGCTGTGCCGGTCGCGCCTCGCCAAGCAAGACGCGGAAGTCTGTCTGGTGTCACCACCAGAAACCTTGCGGTGACCGTTACATAAGGGCGCATAAGCTTATTACAAGGGGCCGCCGCGGAAATTTTTTGCGTGTGCCGGGCGGTAAACGCAACACGGCACCCGAAGGTGCCGTGCCGATTAAGCCGTTATTTGCTGTCGCGGTGCTCGAACTCACCCTCGATCACATCACCTTCACGCCCCAACGGTTGGCGCGGAGCCGGGCCGCCACGCGGTTGCAGGTCGTCGGCGAACGCACGCTGACGAATCGCAGCCTCTTCGGCACGCTGGCGCATCTTGCCGGCCAGCAGCTTGCGGGTGAACGGCAGCAGCATGACCAGGCCCACCACATCGCTGATGAAACCCGGCAGGATCAACAAGCCACCGGCCAAAGCCATCATCAGGCCTTCGAGCATGGTCTGAGCGGGCAATTCGCCACGGTTCAGGCTTTCACGGGCACGTAACGCGGTCGCCAGGCCGGCAACGCGCAGCACCAGGACGCCGAGCATCGAGCCTGCAATTATCAGCAACAGTGCCGGGAAGAACCCGATCGCACTGCTGACTTGAACGAATACGAACAGCTCCAACACCGGAAACAGCAGAAAGAGCAATAAAAAAGGGCGCATCAAATGGTTCCTCAACGCAAGAATGCCTTGCCAGTTCACCTTAGATGACGTCGCCGTTTCGTGAATTCAAGCGTCGGCGGGTTCTTTTTTCGGCCAAACCTCGGCGTGAGCCAATGAAACCAAGGCTTCGCGTACTTGTGTCGGAGTGTTGCAAGACGCTGCGAAAGGCAGCCAATGCAGAGACTGACCGATGCGCAGGTGCATGCCTTCGCTGTCGATACCGGCCAACTGTGCAGGTTCATGCGCAGGCAAGCCGGCGAGTTCGACGTAATGCGCAATGGCCTTGGTGTGGTCGCTGTTCATGTGCTCGATCATGCTGCGCTCGGTCTTGCCGGCGAACGGGTTGGCCAGGGTCAACTGATCGACCCAGTGAATCGCGCCAAACCCGCCGATGTAGCGGTGACGCACGGGCTTGAGCACCCAGAAGTCGAAATCGTGGGCCTTGTGATAGTTGGCCGAATCCGGGAAATAGCGGTAATAGCGCTCGGCAGCCGCTTCAATCGCAACCTCATCCTCAAGCTTTTCAGCTTCGGCCAGGTAGGTCAGGCGCCCTACTGCTTGTATATCATCGGCCTCGCGTTCACCCACCAGCAGCGAACACTTGGGATCTTTCTGCAGGTTGTGGGTGTGCTGGGCGATACGGCTGATCAGGATAATCGGGCGGCCCTGCTCGTCGAGGCAATAGGGCACGACCGAGCCGAAGGGAAACCCGGGCATGGCTTTGGATAATGTGGAGAGAGCCCCACGGTATTCCTTGAGCAACAGCTCTCGGGCGTTCTTGGCAACCTGCGCGCTCACTGTATGACTCCTCGGGTGTTCAGACGCCCACAGCGCATGACGTCTATGGGAATGAATCTCACCACAAGGTAATCAATATCCGCGCAGGTTGCCAGAGTGACTGATGCAGCTTTTACCAGGCCACGCCGAACCCGGCGGTGTAGCGGGTCTTGTCCAGGCTGCTCTGGGATTCGCCATTGACGATGTCGCGCTCAGCCTTGAGGTTGAGCGAAGCCCATTCAGTGACTTTGTAACGCAGCCCCATTTCTGCATCCAGGGAGTATTCGGACGGCCCGGCTAGTGGTTTGCCCAACTCACCATTGGTGAAGAACTCCACGGTCTTGCCCACCAGGTAGCGGTTGTAGCTCCACTTCATGGCCAGGGAATAGAAGTTGGTCTTGCCGCCGTCGGCATATTGATAATCCGTGCGGTTAACCAGCGAACCGAGGGAGAACGCGCCCAGCTCATCGTCCCAGAACTGGTAGCCAGGGCCGGTACCGACGGTGCGTTGGCGGGACAAGTCTTCCACTTCGTCGCGTTTGTAAGTCAGTCGGCCCTGCCAGAACCAATGCTCGGTAATAAAGCGGTCCAAGTCATATTCCAGCGCCCAGTTATCGGTGGTGGTCACGTCATCCTGGAATTCGCGGTTGTATTCACCCTTCGCGGTATGGCGCCACTGGCCGTGACGGGCCGAGGTCTTGAAGTCGACGTCGTAGTCGTTGGTGTCTTTGTCGGCGCGTTTGTAGTCCAGCGCCAGGTCGACGTTGCCCTTCCACACCAGGTCTTCGATGACCGGCTTGGGCTTGATGATTTGCTGGATGCTGGCCAAGTCCACGGTCTTGGGCGCCTCACCATTGGCGAGAACGACCTTGCCGTCCTCCGCCGCTTTCAGAGACTTGGCTTTCTCACCGCTGTAGGCGTCCTGCTTGACCAGCAGCTCCTGATCACTTTCCAGGGTTTTGACTTGTTTCCAATCCACCGGAATCGCCCCCGCGTAGCTGGTCTGAATCAGCAGCTTGCCACCGTCGAAGACTTTGATCTTGCCGGTCAGGCGGTCACCGTTTTTCAACCAGACAGTGTCGGCGAGCAAGGGCGTGGAGGCGCTGAAAACAGCAAGGCACAGCAGGGTTCTGGACAACATAAGCGGATTCGGAGCTCAGGGTTGGCGAAAAAAGAGGCGCTATCGTGTTAGATAGGTACGACTGACTCAAGGATTTATGATGAGTTCAATGCTCACAGCCCTGTTTTGAGATGTTTCTGACAAAGACCCCGACGATGCCCACAGCGAATTTACCTGCCGATCCCCCCCAAAGCCCGGCCGACATGCGGCGCACGGCGTTGTACCTGACCTTGGCGCAAGTGCCCGAAGGTTGCGTGGTGAGTTATGGCGAGTTGGCGCACCTGGCCGGCCTGGGCCGCGCCGCGCGCTGGGTCGGGCGTACGCTCAGCCAACTGCCCGAGGACACCCGGTTACCCTGGCACCGGGTTTTGGGTGCCGGTGGTCGGATAAGTCTGCCGGTGGGCAGTGCATCAGGCGATGAACAACGTGCGCGTTTACGCAGCGAAGGCGTCAGTATCCTGAACAATCGCGTTGATATTCAGCGTCATGGCTGGCGCCCGGTAGAGCACAGCGGTTAGAGTGCGCGCTTTGTTTCCGCAAACCTGAGGCAGACTCCAGCCCATGCCCCGTAAAACCTGGCGCGCCGCGCTCGCCGCCTATGCCAGCCCCTCGACGTTAGTGCTGTTGTTGCTCGGCTTTGCCGCCGGCTTGCCTTACATGTTGGTGTTTTCGACGCTTTCTGTGTGGTTGCGCGAGGCCGGCGTGGCCCGCGAGACCATCGGCTATGCGAGCCTGATCGGCCTGGCCTATGCCTTTAAATGGGTCTGGTCGCCGCTGCTCGACCAATGGCGCCTGCCGCTGCTCGGCAAACTCGGACGTCGTCGCTCCTGGCTGGTACTTGCCCAAACGCTGGTGATCCTCGGGTTGATCGGCATGGGTTTCTGCGACCCACAGAAACACCTGTCCTGGCTGATCGCTATTGCCGTCATTGTTGCTTTCGCTTCGGCCACCCAAGACATCGCGGTAGACGCTTATCGCCTGGAAATTGCCGATGACAGCCGCCAGGCCGCTCTGGCCGCCAGCTACATGTCCGGTTATCGCATCGCCGCCCTGCTGGCCACGGCCGGTGCGTTGTTCTTTGCCGAAGGCTTCGGTTCGACCGGCTTCAACTATAAGCACTCGGCTTGGACCGGCACTTATGTGCTGTTCGGCGTGCTGATGATCCCGGCACTGCTGACCACCTTCTTCATGCGTGAACCCGATGTGCCACTGCGCACCCAGTTGCAGGCCGGCCGCTACAGCTTCGCGCACCAATTGATCTCGGTGTTCGTGCTGATCGTACTGCTGGTGTCGGTCCCCGCGATGTTCACCCAGCTGTACAACACGGATTTCGCCAGTGTGCTGTTCCACGGCGTGAGCCTGTGGGAGCTGCTGATGGAAGACCGCGCCTTCCTGCGCGCCATCCTGTACATCATCCTCACGACCCTGTGCCTCTCAGCCATGGGCCGGCGTGGCTTGGCGCCGGTGCTGACGCCGATCAATGATTTTATCCTGCGCTACCGCTGGCAGGCGCTGCTGCTGCTCGGGCTGATTGCGACCTATCGCATGTCCGATACGGTGATGGGCGTGATGGCCAACGTGTTCTACATCGACCAGGGCTTTACCAAGGACCAGATTGCGGGGGTCAGCAAGATCTTCGGCCTGATCATGACCCTGCTCGGCGCCGGTATGGGCGGCCTGCTGATTGTGCGGTTCGGTATCCTGCCGATCCTGTTCATCGGCGGCGTATGCTCGGCGGCGACCAACCTGTTGTTCGTGATGCTCGCCGACATGGGCCCGGACCTGCAGATGCTGATTTTCACGATTTCCCTGGATAACTTCAGCTCGGGCCTGGCCACTTCGGCGTTTGTCGCCTACCTGTCGAGCCTGACCAACCTCAAGTTCTCTGCCACCCAATATGCGTTGCTCAGCTCCATCATGCTGCTGCTGCCGCGTCTGATTGGTGGCTATTCGGGCGTGATGGTCGAGAAGTTCGGTTACCACAACTTCTTCATCATCACCTGCCTGCTGGGTGTGCCGACGCTGTTCCTGATTGCCTTGCACTGGTTTCAGGAAAGTCGGCGGGCTCGTTTGAGCCCTTCACAGGAAGACTGACACCGCTCGGTCACTGCGGGAGCGAGCGCGCTCCCACATCCCCCTCTGCATTCTGATGCCTGTACTCCAGCAGTTTGCGCCCGTACAATCCCAAGTCATTTCAAGTCCAAGCAACCGACAACGGCCTACCATGCGTACCAGTCAATATTTGCTCGCCACACAGAAAGAAACGCCTTCCGACGCGGTCGTGATCAGCCATCAGCTGATGCTGCGCGCGGGCATGATCCGCAAACTGGCCTCCGGCCTGTACACCTGGCTGCCCATGGGCTTGAAGGTGATGCGCAAGGTCGAAGCGATCGTTCGCGAAGAAATGAACGCCGCCGGCTCTCTGGAAGTGTTGATGCCAAGTACCCAACCGGCTGAGTTGTGGCAGGAATCCGGGCGCTGGGAAGAGTACGGCCCTGAGTTGTTGCGCTTCAAGGACCGTCACGGCCGTGATTTCTGCGCCGGCCCGACCCACGAAGAAGTCATCACCGACCTGATGCGCAACGAGCTGAGCAGCTACAAACAGCTGCCGCTGAACCTGTATCAGATCCAGACCAAATTCCGTGACGAAATCCGCCCACGCTTCGGCTTGATGCGTGGCCGCGAATTCATCATGAAGGACGCCTATTCGTTCCACGCAGACCAAGCGTCGCTGCAGGTCACCTACGACCGCATGCACACCGCCTACTGCAACGTGTTTACCCGCCTGGGCCTGAAATTCCGCCCGGTTGAAGCAGACAACGGCTCCATCGGTGGCGCCGGCTCCCACGAGTTCCATGTACTGGCCGAGTCCGGCGAAGACGACATCGTGTTCAGCAACGGCTCCGACTACGCGGCGAACATCGAAAAAGCCGAAGCCGTACCGCGCGAAACGTCCCGCCCTGCGCCAAGCGAAGAGCTGCGCCTGGTCGATACGCCAGAAACCAAGACCATCGCGGCCCTGGTGGAAAAATTCAATCTGCCGATTGAAAAGACCATCAAGACCCTGATCGTGCGCGCCGAAGAAGAAGGCAAGCTGATCGCCCTGGTCATTCGTGGCGACCACGAGCTCAACGAAATCAAGGCAGCCCAGCAGCCAGGCGTTGCCAGCCCGCTGGTGATGGCCACCGACGCTGAGCTGCGTGACGCCATCGGCGCCGGTGCCGGCTCCCTGGGCCCGCTGAACCTGCCGCTGCCGATCATCATCGACCGCTCGGTCGAGCTGATGAGCGACTTCGGTATCGGCGCGAACATCGACGACAAGCACTACTTCGGCGTGAACTGGGAGCGTGACCTGCCGGTGCCGACCGTGGCCGACCTGCGTAACGTGGTAGCCGGTGACCCAAGCCCGGATGGCAAGGGCACCCTGGAAATCAAGCGCGGCATTGAAGTCGGGCACATCTTCCAGCTGGGCAACAAGTACAGCAAGGCGATGAAGTGCG
>PJQF01000030.1_pt2 | contig 47624 bp, 43 predicted proteins | sample 1503741 | NCBI WGS metagenome assembly PJQF01 (sample SAMN07775949, study PRJNA414020) | Biofilm metagenome, whole genome shotgun sequencing project. | isolation source: biomolecule (vanillin) treated reverse osmosis membrane biofilm | place: India: Nagpur | collected 2017-03-21 | reverse complement strand
AGATAAACATAGACGATGGCATTGGGCGCCGCTTTGCCGGTCAGCAAGGGGCGCAGTGAGTTGACGGTGGTGGGGCTGGTGAGTTGAGGCGCGCTGCCGGAAGGCAAGGCGTTACTGGTGGGTGCAGTGCTCATGGTCAGGGTAACGGCTGTCCAGCCAGACATCAGAGCACCGTTGGCATTGAATTCCGCCAGGACCAGTGGCGTCGAGGTGGAGTAGATGTCCTGACTCAGTTGCAGGTTCCAATCACCGTTGCTGTCAGCTTGAGGTTTGCCAAACAACACGCTGCCGCCTTCGAGATAAACATAGACGATGGCATTGGGCGCGGCTTTGCCGGTCAGTAAGGGACGCAGTGAATTGACCGTGGTGGGGCTGGTGAGTTGAGGCGCGCTGCCGGAAGGCAAGGCGTTGCCAGAACCAGATAGTGCGATGTTAAGCGTATGGGCCGTATCGGCCGATAGCCTAGCGGATTGACTGAACTGGCCGAACTTCAACGTGACCTGGCCAGGAGCAAGATCTTGAGGAAATGGGTAGGTCCAGTTGCCGTTGGCGTCGGCATAACAATCGCCGTAGTAGACGTTGACGGCATCATTGTGCACACCAATCCTGGCGTTGGGCGCGGCTTTGCCGGTGAATGTTGGTCGGACTGTCTGGACGGAGCTGTTGTTGGCCGGGCTGTTGATGACAGGTGGGGTGCCATCGGCCATGGCGCCGTCCCCAGTGCTCGTCAATAAAACCGTCAACTGAACACCCACCCAAGGCGATAAAGCGTTGCCCCCGGCATCATTCGCGATCAACGCAAGGTCTACCCAGTTATTGGCATCAACGACAAGGTCAGTAGTCGGCGTGGCTTCCCAATAGCCATTACTGTCCGCACCCACTGAAGCGTAGTAAACGCTGCCACCCGAATGGGCAATCACCACAGTCGCATTCGGTGGTGCCGTCCCTGTAAGCCACGGGCGAAGGGAGTCAACGATAGTCAGGCTGGTGAGAACGGGGGAATTATCTGACTCGGAGGGGCCGTTTCCTGCCATTGGAGAAGGGTCGCCAACGTGAAAGGCAAGATTGGGTGCATACCCTTGGCTCAGGTCGTAATAGGCGGAGACAGAATAGGGGCCCAAAGGTAGCGCTATATCGGATTGAGTCAGCCAGTTACCGTTTTCATCGACGGTTGTTTGTGCAACGACTAGACCGGTACCTGATTGACATATGGAGACAGGTTGGCCTGGAGTTCCTTCGCCGAAGAAAATCGGGAAGCGCACAGGTGTCCATTCGGTAATTGGATAGAACAGAGTGGGAACGCCCATCATGTAAATCTCCGACGAGGGATAATTTCAGATGAGCTTTGTCCTTAATCGCTGGGACATCTACTGTTAGAAATACCAGTTACGACAGGCGGCCAGGTCATGATGTGAGTCGATACGTGCCCACTTTTTGGCACCGGCCGCGTCGCGACACAGGCATTCTGGACATACTCCTGGATCAAGACTGATATTGATTGAGCAACCGCTCCATCCGCGCATCCATCCGCCGTTTGATCTCGGCTTCAATATGCGGGGCAAAGTCGTCGATCACATCCTGCATGATCAGTTGCGCGGCGGCGCGCAGTTCGTTGTCCAGGTGCAGCAGCAAGGCGTCAGGCGCCTTTTCGGCGGCCGGCGCGGCAGGCACGGGTTCAACAACCGGGGCTGCAGCAACCGGCGCCGGCGCGGCGGGCTTGCCACCGACCATGTCGAACAACAGCGGAATCTGTACCTCACCCTCAACCGTTTCGGTCAGCAGTGGCGGTTGCAAGTCGTCATCACCGAGCAATTGACGGATCGACTCCAGGTCGTCCAGCAAGTGGTCGTCTTTTTTAATCGGGTTGGGAGTGTCCATCATGTGCTCAAAGTCGTTGTAGCCGGTGATCTTGCAGAGGATAGCCCTGTTCGCGGTAGAAACGGAAACTCTCCCGCGCAGCCTGACGAATAGCCGGGTCTTCCACCACCACTTCCGCCACACGGGCAAAAGCCTTGGCAAAGGCCGGTACTTTCAGATCCAGGTTGACCAGCAGGTCATGGTGACTGCCGCAGTTGTCGCCCAGACCCAACACAATCAGGCCTTCGGGTTCGGACTCGGCGGGGCCGTGGGGCACGAAGCTTTCGCCCTTGAAGCGCCACAGGCGGGCGTCGAGGTCTTCACGCTGGGCGGCATCGCTGCAGTGCAGGTAGATGCGGTGGCCCATGCGCCAGGCTTTTTCGGTGAGTTTGCAGGCAAAGTCCAGGCGCGCAGAGGGATCGGCGCTGGGCAATATATAGAAGTCGACTTGGGTCATTGCGGTTCCTGAGACCGGAGCGGCGTGATGGCCGCCCCGGCATCTTCAGTTTCAGGCCTTTGCGCGATCCAGCAGGTACTGGGTCAGCAGCGGAACCGGGCGGCCAGTGGCGCCCTTGTCCTTGCCGCCGCTGGTCCAGGCCGTGCCGGCGATGTCCAGGTGGGCCCAGTTGAAGTTCTTGGCAAAGCGCGACAGGAAGCAGGCCGCAGTGATGGTGCCGGCTTTCGGCCCGCCGATGTTGGCGATGTCGGCGAACGGGCTGTCGAGCTGTTCCTGGTATTCGTCGAACAGTGGCAGCTGCCAGGCGCGGTCGTCGGCAGCCTTGCCGGCGCTGAGCAGTTGCTCGATCAACTCGTCGTTGTTACCCAGCAGGCCCGAGGTGTGGGAGCCCAGGGCGACGATGCAGGCACCGGTCAGGGTGGCGATGTCGATGACCGCTTGTGGCTTGAAGCGTTCGGCGTAGGTCAGCGCATCGCACAGCACCAGGCGGCCTTCGGCGTCGGTGTTGAGGATCTCGACGGTCTGGCCGCTCAGGGTGGTGACGATATCGCCCGGACGGGTGGCGCCGCCGCTCGGCATATTCTCGGCACACGCCAGGATGCACACCAGGTTGATCGGCAGCTTGAGCTCCAGCACGGCGCGCAGGGTGCCGAACACGCTGGCGGCACCGCCCATGTCGTACTTCATCTCATCCATGCCGGCGCCCGGCTTGAGGCTGATGCCGCCGGTGTCGAAGGTGATGCCTTTACCCACCAGCGCGTAAGGCTTCTCGGATTTCTTACCGCCGTTGTATTGCATCACGATCAGGCGTGGCGGCTGGTCGCTGCCCTGGCCCACGGCGTAGAACGAGCCCATGCCCAGTTCCTTGATCTTTTTCTCGTCCAGCACTTCAACCTTCAAGCCCTTGAACTCTTTGCCCAGCGCCTTGGCTTGTTCGCCCAGGTAGGTTGGGTGGCAGATGTTCGGCGGCAGGTTACCCAGGTCGCGGGTGAACGACATGCCGTTGGCGATGGCAGTGGCGTGGGTGACGGCGCGCTCGACTTCAGCCTGGGCGGCCTTGATGGTCAGCAGGGTGATTTTCTTGATGGCGCGCGGTTCGGCCTTCTGGCTCTTGAACTGGTCGAAGACGTAACCGCCGTCCACCAGGCTTTCGGCCAGCAGGCGGGTCTTGCCGTAGCTGTCGCGGCCTTTTACTACGATTTCATCGAGGGCCAGTGCCGCATCGGCGCCGCCCAGGCCTTTAAGGGTGGTGAGAAGGGTGCTGATGATCTTGCGGAACGGGCGGTCGCCCAGTTCGGCGTCCTTGCCCACGCCCACCAGCAATACGCGGTCGGCTTTAAGGTTAGGCAGGCTTTGCAGCAGCAGGCTCTGGCCGACTTTGCCGGCCAGGTCGCCGCGCTTGAGGACCGCGCTGATGGCGCCGCCGCTCAGTTCGTCGAGTTGCTTGGCGGCGACGCCGAGCTTGCGCCCTTCGCCGACGGCGACCACGAGGGTGGCGGTTTTCAACGTTTCGGGGCTAACGCTTTTTACAACCAATTCCATTTTCGGGTCCCTTATATAAGGTCGGTGAGCCTGGAGTCTGTGTAGCCAGGCTTAAAGCGAGGCAGCTGTGTAAACCGCCCGCGACAAAGGCCGCAGTTTGAACCTCGCCGGCGGAGCCTGACAACCCTTGCCGCACGCTTTGTGCACGTGCATGAGCAAGCACCGTGACAGGCGCGGTCAATCACAGGATAATGCGCCATCTTTTTAGCCGGCCCGTGTAAACGGGTCGACTCGGTATGCTTGCTTGTTTGGCCGCCTTAGCCTGACAACCCTGGAGTGTCTGGTTTGATCGTCTTCCGTTATCTGTCCCGCGAAGTCCTGTTGACCCTGAGTGCCGTGAGTGCGGTATTGCTGGTCATCACAATGAGTGGTCGTTTCGTCAAATTCCTCGCCCAGGCTGCCTCGGGCGCCCTGGACCCGGGCTCGTTGTTCCTGATCATGGGCTTTCGCCTGCCGGGGTTTTTGCAACTGATCCTGCCGCTCGGCCTGTTCCTGGGCATTCTGCTGGCCTATGGCCGGTTGTACCTGGAAAGTGAAATGACCGTGCTTTCGGCCACCGGCATGAGCCAGCAGCGTCTGCTGGCCATGACCATGGTGCCCGCGACCGGCGTTGCCCTGCTGGTGGCGTGGTTGAGCATGAGCCTGGCGCCCCAGGGCGCCATGCAGTTCCAGCTGCTGCTGAACAAGCAGGATGCCATGACCGAGTTCGACACCCTCGAGCCCGGGCGCTTTCAAGCGCTCAACGACGGTACGCGGGTGACCTATACCGAAACCATGACCGATGACCGTTCCAACCTGGGCGGCGTGTTTATTTCCCAGAAAAACCTCGGGCAGAATCAGAAAGACCGTGGGATCTCGATTCTGGTGGCCAACAGCGGGCGCCAGGAAGTACGCCCTGACGGCAGCCGTTACCTGATCCTGGAAAATGGCTTTCGTTACGACGGCAGCCCAGGGCTGGCGGATTACCGGGCGATCAAGTACGACACGTATGGCGTAATGCTGGCCAAGCCGGAGATCAGCGAAGAGGTCACCGACCGCGACGCACTCCCGACGTCGTCGCTGTTCGGCAATACGGAACTGCGCTCCGTCGCGGAACTGCAATGGCGAATTTCCCTGCCGCTGCTGGTGTTTATCGTGACCTTGATGGCGGTGCCGCTGTCGCGCGTCAACCCGCGTCAGGGCCGTTTCCTCAAGCTGCTGCCAGCGATCCTGCTGTACATGGCCTACCTGACCCTGCTGATTTCCGCCCGTGGCTCCCTGGAGAAGGGCAACCTGTCGCCGGCGCTCGGCCTGTGGTGGGTGCACGGCGTCTTCCTGGCGATCGGCCTGGGGCTGCTCTACTGGGAACCTATCCGTTTGAACATGAAGAGCCGTCGTGGCCTGAAGGAGTTGGCTCGTGGCTAAGCTCGATCGCTACATTGGTAGCAGCGTACTGATCGCCATCCTGGCGGTATTGGGCATCATCCTTGGCCTGGCCTGCTTGTTCGCCTTCATTGATGAAGTCGGCAATGTCACCGACACCTATACAGTCATGGACGTGCTGAGCTACGTGGCGCTGACCGCGCCGCGCCGTCTCTATGACATGATGCCGATGGCGGCACTGATCGGTTGCCTGATCGGCCTGGGCAGCCTGGCCAGCAGCAGCGAATTGACCATCATGCGCGCCGCCGGTGTTTCCATCGGCCGTATCGTCTGGGCGGTGATGAAACCCATGCTGTTGCTGATGGCCTGCAGTGTGCTGATCGGCGAATACGTGGCGCCACCCACCGAAGCTACGGCCCAGGCCAATCGCGCCCTGGCCCAGGGGTCGGGGGATGCGCAGAGCGCCAAGCACGGCCTGTGGCACCGCCAGGGTGATGAATTTATCCACATCAACGCCGTGCAGCCGGGCGGTCTGTTGGTGGGTGTGACGCGTTATACGTTCGATAAAGAGCGGCACATGCTGACCTCCAGCTTCTCCAAGCGCGCGCAGTACGATGAAGGGAAGTGGGAGCTGTACGACGTCACCACGACTTATTTCCATAATGTAGGGCAGGGCAACAAGGCCAGCACCGAAGTCATCAATGTGCCGTCCGAGCAATGGGACATCGCCCTGAAGCCGGAGCTGCTCAACACCGTGGTGATGATCCCGGAAGCGCTGCCGATCTCCGGGTTGTGGAGCTATATCCACTACCTCAAGGACCAGGGGCTGAATAACGGCCGCTACTGGTTGGCATTTTGGGTCAAGGTGTTGCAGCCGGTGGTCACCGCCGCGCTGGTATTGATGGCTATTTCGTTCATCTTCGGCCCGTTGCGTTCCGTGACCCTTGGCCAGCGGGTGTTCACCGGCGTGCTGGTGGGCTTTACCTTCCGTATCGCCCAGGACCTGCTGGGCCCGTCGAGCCTGGTGTTCGGTTTTTCGCCGCTGTTTGCGGTGCTGGTGCCGACCGCCATCTGCGCCCTGGCCGGGTTCTGGCTGTTGCGTCGGGCCGGTTGATTCGGCGCTTATGAACAAAAAATGCCCCGCTCCCAGGATCGGGGCATTTTTGTTCTGGTCAGCAAAGATGACGCCCGGCCTGAGCATCAGGTACAATTCCCGGCTATTTTTCAGCGGGCAATCTGCCTGCAGCCTTTTTGAGTGTTGATCCGTGAGTGATTTGAGTCATATCCGCAATTTCTCCATCATCGCCCACATTGACCATGGCAAGTCGACGCTGGCCGATCGATTCATCCAGATGTGCGGCGGCCTTGCCGAGCGTGAAATGGAAGCCCAGGTACTGGATTCCATGGACCTCGAACGCGAGCGCGGGATCACCATCAAGGCCCACAGCGTTACTCTGTACTACACCGCCAAAGACGGTATCAAGTACCAGCTGAACTTCATTGACACCCCCGGCCACGTTGACTTCACTTACGAAGTCAGCCGCTCGCTGGCGGCATGTGAAGGCGCCTTGCTGGTGGTTGACGCCGGCCAGGGCGTTGAAGCCCAGTCCGTTGCCAACTGCTACACGGCGATCGAGCAGGGCCTTGAGGTCATGCCGGTACTGAACAAGATCGACCTGCCCCAGGCCGATCCGGACCGTGTTAAAGAAGAAATCGAAAAGATCATCGGCATTGACGCCACCGACGCCGTCGAGTGCAGCGCCAAGACCGGCCTGGGCGTCGATGAAGTGCTCGAACGCCTGGTCAAGACCATTCCTGCGCCTACCGGCAACTACGAAGATCCGCTGCAAGCGTTGATCATCGACTCCTGGTTCGACAACTACCTGGGGGTTGTTTCCCTGGTACGTGTGCGCCACGGCCGGGTGAAGAAGGGCGACAAGATCCTGGTTAAATCCACCGGCAAAATCCACCTGGTGGACAGCGTCGGCGTGTTCAACCCCAAGCACACCGCTACCACTGACCTGAAGGCCGGTGAAGTTGGCTTCATCATCGCCGGTATCAAGGACATTCACGGTGCGCCGGTCGGTGACACCCTGACCTTGAGCTCCACCCCTGATGTTGACGTGCTGCCGGGTTTCAAACGCATCCAGCCGCAGGTTTACGCCGGCCTGTTCCCAGTGAGCTCCGACGACTTCGAAGACTTCCGTGAAGCCCTGCAAAAGCTGACGCTCAACGATTCGTCGTTGCAGTACACCCCGGAAAGCTCCGACGCTCTCGGCTTCGGCTTCCGTTGCGGCTTCCTCGGCATGCTGCACATGGAAATCATCCAGGAGCGCCTTGAGCGCGAATACGACCTGGACCTGATCACCACCGCACCAACGGTTATTTTTGAGCTGGCGCTGAAAACCGGTGAAACGATTTACGTCGATAACCCGTCCAAGCTTCCAGATCTGTCCTCCATTGAAGATATGCGCGAGCCGATCGTGCGGGCCAATATCCTGGTCCCGCAGGAACACCTGGGCAACGTCATTACCCTGTGTATCGAAAAACGTGGCGTACAGCACGACATGTTGTTCCTCGGTACCCAAGTGCAAGTGACCTACGATTTGCCGATGAACGAAGTGGTCCTGGACTTCTTCGACCGTCTCAAATCCACCAGTCGCGGCTATGCTTCGCTGGATTACCATTTCGACCGTTACCAATCGGCTAATCTGGTGAAGCTGGATGTGCTGATCAACGGCGACAAGGTCGATGCGCTTGCGCTGATCGTGCACAAGGACAACGCGCACTACAAAGGTCGTCAGCTGACCGAGAAGATGAAAGAACTGATTCCGCGCCAGATGTTCGACGTCGCGATCCAGGCCGCCATTGGCGGGCAGATCATTGCGCGAACGTCCGTCAAGGCACTCAGAAAGAACGTACTGGCCAAATGCTACGGCGGTGACGTAAGCCGTAAGCGCAAACTGCTTGAGAAGCAAAAGGCCGGTAAAAAACGCATGAAGCAAGTGGGCAACGTGGAAATTCCACAAGAAGCCTTCCTTGCGGTGCTCAGGTTGGATAGTTAGGTCCTATGTCACTAAATTTCCCGCTGTTGCTGGTCATCGCCGTTGCCGTTTGCGGTCTCCTGGCGTTGCTCGATCTGGTGTTCTTCGCCCCGCGTCGGCGGGCGGCTATCGCGTCCTATCAGGGCAGCGTCAGCCAGCCCGATGTCGTGGTGATCGAGAAGCTGAACAAAGAGCCCTTGCTGGTTGAATACGGCAAGTCGTTCTTTCCCGTGCTGTTCATCGTACTGGTGCTGCGGTCATTTCTGGTGGAGCCGTTTCAGATCCCTTCGGGGTCGATGAAACCTACCCTGGACGTCGGCGACTTCATCCTGGTGAACAAGTTTTCCTACGGGATCCGCCTGCCGGTCATCGACAAGAAAGTCATTCCGGTCGGTGATCCGCAGCGCGGCGATGTGATGGTGTTCCGCTACCCTAGCGACCCGAACGTCAATTACATCAAGCGCGTGGTCGGCCTGCCGGGCGATGTGATTCGCTACACCAGCGACAAGCGTCTGTTCGTCAACGGGGAGTCGGTGGCCGAGAAATTGATCGGTGCCGAGCCGAACACCCTGGGCAGTGCCGAGTTGTACCAGGAAAAACTCGGGGCGGTAGAGCACCAGATCCGCAAGGAAATGACCCGCTACCGTTCGCCGCCTGACACCGAATGGAAAGTGCCGGCCGGGCACTACTTCATGATGGGCGACAACCGCGACAACTCCAACGACAGCCGTTACTGGGATGACCCCAACATTCCCAAGGACCTGCTGGGCATGGTTCCCGACGAGAACATTGTCGGCAAGGCCTTTGCTGTCTGGATGAGCTGGCCGGAACCCAAACTCAGCCACCTGCCGAACTTCTCGCGGGTCGGGCTGATCAAGTAATACAGGCGGCGCTGTGAACACAGCGCCGAATGCTTTTCTGGGGTGGGGACAATTCATGGCCCGGCCCCATGCGACACCAATCAGGATTTGAATTTGAACACTGCGTCAATCGTCGATGGCCGCCGGTGCCACCAAACAGATATGGGTAAACCGTGAGCGTTTCTTTAAGCCGTCTCGAGCGTCAGCTCGGCTACACCTTCAAGGATCAGGAATTGATGGTCCTTGCCCTCACACACCGCAGTTTTGCCGGGCGTAATAACGAACGCCTGGAATTCCTCGGTGATGCCATCCTTAACTTTGCCGCCGGTGAGGCGCTGTTCGAGCGTTTCCCTCAAGCGCGTGAAGGTCAGCTGTCACGCCTGCGCGCGCGCCTGGTCAAAGGTGAGACCCTGGCCGTGCTGGCCCGTGGTTTCGGCCTGGGCGAGTACCTGCGCCTGGGGTCGGGTGAGCTGAAAAGCGGTGGCTTCCGTCGCGAGTCGATCCTGGCCGATGCCCTTGAAGCGTTGATCGGTGCGATCTACCTCGATGCAGGCATGGAGACCGCCAAGGAGCGCGTAGTCGCCTGGCTGGCTTCGGAGATCGAAAGCCTGACGCTGGTCGACACCAACAAAGATCCCAAGACCCGCCTGCAGGAATACCTGCAGTCGCGTGGTTGCGAACTGCCACGCTACGAAGTGGTGGATATCCAGGGTGAGCCGCATTGCCGCGTATTTTTCGTGGAATGTGAGATCACCTTATTGAATGAAAAAAGCCGAGGTCAGGGTGTGAGCCGTCGTATTGCCGAACAGGTAGCGGCCGCTGCAGCACTGATTGCCCTGGGCGTGGAGAATGGCCATGACTGATTCAACCGCAACACGCTGTGGCTATGTTGCCATCGTCGGCCGCCCGAACGTGGGCAAGTCCACGCTGCTGAACCACATCCTGGGCCAGAAGCTGGCGATCACCTCGCGCAAGCCGCAGACCACTCGCCACAACATGCTGGGTATCAAGACCGAAGGCACTGTGCAAGCGGTGTATGTCGACACCCCGGGCATGCACAAAGGCGGCGAAAAGGCCCTTAACCGTTACATGAACAAGACCGCTTCGGCGGCGTTGAAAGACGTCGACGTGGTGATATTCGTGGTCGACCGCACCAAGTGGACCGACGAAGACCAGATGGTTCTGGAACGTGTGCAGTACGTCACCGGCCCTTTGATCGTCGCGCTGAACAAGACCGACCGTATCGAAGACAAAGCCGAACTGATGCCGCACCTGAGCTGGCTGCAGGAACAACTGCCGAACGCCCAGATCATCCCGATCTCGGCCCAGCACGGCCACAACCTTGAGGCCCTGGAACGCGTGATCGCCGAGCACCTGCCGGAGAACGAGCACTTCTTCCCGGAAGACCAGATCACCGACCGCAGCAGCCGTTTCCTCGCCGCCGAACTGGTACGCGAGAAAATCATGCGCCAGATGGGTGCCGAGCTGCCGTACCAGATCACCGTTGAAATCGAAGAGTTCAAGCAGCAGGGCAAAACCCTGCATATCCACGCGCTGATCCTCGTCGAACGCGACGGCCAGAAAAAAATCATCATTGGCGACAAGGGCGAGCGCATCAAGCGCATCGGCACCGAAGCGCGCAAGGACATGGAATTGCTGTTCGATTCCAAGATCATGCTTAACCTGTGGGTGAAGGTTAAGGGTGGCTGGTCCGATGATGAGCGCGCGTTGCGCTCTCTGGGCTACGGCGACCTGTAAGGACACCGCAGGGCAAAAATGTGGGAGGGGGCTTGCCCCCGATAGCGGTGGGTCAGTTAGCAAGTACGTGACTGACACACTGCCATCGGGGGCAAGCCCCCTCCCACATTAGGTTTGTGTAGTTTTCAAAAATGCATGCCAGCAGTGAGAACCCATGTCCCAATCCCCACCTCCCAGCCAACTCGCCTACGTCCTGCACAGCCGCGCCTACCGCGAGACCAGCGCGCTGGTGGACTTCATCACGCCCCAAGGTCGCCTGCGCGCGGTTTTGCGCAGCGCGCGGGGCAAGGCGGGGACGCTGGCGCGGCCGTTCGTGGCCCTGGACGTGGAGTTTCGTGGCAAGGGCGAGTTGAAAAACGTCGGCCGGCTGGAAAGCGTCGGCAACTCCGCCTGGCTCAATGGCGAGGCGCTGTTCAGTGGCCTCTACCTCAACGAGCTGCTGATCCGCCTGCTGCCCGCCGAAGACCCGCACCCGGCGGTCTTCGATCACTACGCCGCCACCCTGATAGCCCTGGCCGAAGGGCGCCCTCTGGAGCCGCTGCTGCGCGCCTTCGAATGGCGCCTGCTTGACGACCTCGGCTACGGCTTTGAACTGAGCAACGACCTGCACGGCGACCCCATCGCCGCCGACGGCATGTACCGTCTGCAAGTCGATGCCGGGCTTGAACGCGTCTACCTGCTGCAACCGGGCCTGTTCCAGGGCACCGAGTTGTTGGCCATGAGCGAAGCTGACTGGAGCGCGCCAGGTGCCTTGTCCGCCGCCAAGCGTTTGATGCGCCAGGCGCTGGCGGTGCATTTGGGCGGACGGCCGCTGGTCAGTCGCGAGTTGTTTCGAAAGCCCTGACATCCCCGTGTATGCTGTGCACCGTTTCTTTCCCTTTTCAGGAGCGCTTCCGTGACCACCAGCAATCGCATTCTTCTTGGCGTCAACATCGACCACGTCGCTACCCTGCGCCAGGCCCGGGGCACCCGTTACCCTGACCCGGTCAAGGCTGCGCTGGACGCCGAAGAAGCGGGCGCCGACGGCATCACCGTGCACCTGCGCGAAGACCGCCGGCACATCCAGGAACGTGATGTGTTGCTGCTCAAGGACGTGCTGCAAACCCGCATGAACTTCGAGATGGGCGTGACCGAAGAAATGATGGCGTTCGCCGAGCGCATCCGCCCGGCGCATATCTGCCTGGTGCCGGAAACCCGCCAGGAGCTGACCACCGAAGGCGGCCTCGATGTGGCCGGCCAGGAAGCGCGGATCAAAGCCGCGGTGGAACGCCTGTCGAAGATCGGCAGCGAAGTGTCGCTGTTCATCGACGCCGACCCGCGCCAGATCGAAGCCTCGCGTCGTGTCGGCGCGCCAGCCATCGAACTGCACACCGGCCGTTACGCCGACGCCACCACGCCGACCGAAGTCGCTGACGAGTTGCAGCGCATCGTCAAGGGCGTCAACTGCGGCCTGAATGAAGGTCTGATCGTCAACGCCGGCCATGGCCTGCACTACCACAACGTGGAAGCGGTCGCCGCGATCAAGGGCATCAACGAACTGAACATCGGCCACGCGTTGGTGGCGCATGCGCTGTTCGTCGGTTTCAAAGGCGCGGTCGCCGAGATGAAAGCCCTGATCCTCGCCGCCGCCAAGCACTGATCAGACACAGGATATTTCCTGTGTGTGCGGGCTTGTGTGGGAGCAGGCTTGCTCGCGAATACGGTGGGTCAGCCAATACATGTGCTGACTGGCACACCGCATTCGCGAGCAAGCCCGCTCCCACATTGGCCCATTCTCATCTTTATACCCCTGTGTTTTCGCCATGCGGCAATGCGAAGCCTTACTGTTTAGCCGGGTCAGGTGTATCGTATCTGCCCTTTGCGGGCCTCTGGCGCGCGGCAGATACGTGAGGTTGTTGTGTCCCGATCCTTTTCCCGTCGACAAATCCTGGGTGGCCTTGCAGGCCTGGCCGTCGTGGGCGTCGGTGCCGGTGGCGCCTATCGCTACTGGCTGGGGAAAGTCGCCGAGGCCGAAGCCGGGCACGATTATGAGCTGATCGCGGCGCCCTTGGACGTGGAGCTGGTGCCTGGGCACACGACCCAAGCCTGGGCGTTCGGCCCCTCCGCGCCAGGCACCGAGTTGCGCGTGCGCCAGGGCGAATGGCTGCGGGTGCGCTTTATCAACCACCTGCCGGTGGCCACTACCATCCACTGGCATGGCATTCGCCTGCCCCTGGAAATGGACGGCGTGCCTTACGTCTCGCAGTTGCCGGTGTTGCCCGGTGAATATTTCGACTACAAATTCCGCGTGCCGGATGCCGGCAGCTACTGGTATCACCCCCATGTGAACAGCAGCGAAGAACTCGGCCGTGGCCTGGTTGGCCCGCTGATCATCGAAGAGCGCGAGCCCACCGGTTTCAAGCACGAACGCACCCTGAGCCTGAAAAGCTGGCACGTCGACGAAGAGGGCGCTTTTGTCGCCTTCAGCGTGCCCCGCGAGGCGGCCCGCGGCGGCACGGCCGGGCGGCTGTCGACGATCAACGGCGTGTCCCAGGCGGTGATTGATTTGCCGGCTGGGCAGATCACCCGCGTGCGGTTGCTCAACCTCGACAACACCCTGACCTACCGGCTGAACATTCCCGACGTCGAAGCCCAGATCTACGCGCTGGACGGCAACCCCATCGAGCCGCGGCCACTGGGCAAGGAGTACTGGCTGGGCCCGGGCATGCGTATCTGCCTGGCGATCAAGGCACCGCCAGCGGGTGAGGAATTGTCGATCCGCAATGGCCCTGTGCGCCTGGGCACCTTTCGCTCGGTGGCCAATGCCGACGCGCCCAGCGAATGGCCACCGGCATTGCCCGCCAACCCGATTGCCGAGCCAGACCTGGCCAACGCCGAGAAACTCAACTTCAATTTCGAGTGGGTCGGCACGGTGTCGGTGGATGACGGCAAGCCGCCGAGCCTGTGGCAGATCAACGGCAAGGCCTGGGACATCACTGACAAGACCTGTGCCGACCGCCCAATCGCCAAACTGGAGAAGGGCAAGAGCTACATTTTCGAATTGAAGAACATGACCCAATACCAACACCCGATCCACCTGCACGGCATGAGCTTCAAAGTGATCGCGTCGAACCGCCACAAGGTAATTCCGTACTTCACCGACACCTACCTGCTGGGCAAGAACGAACGTGCCCGCGTGGCGTTGGTGGCTGATAATCCGGGGGTGTGGATGTTCCATTGCCACGTGATCGACCACATGGAAACCGGCCTGATGGCCGCCATCGAGGTGGCGTGATGCGCCAGATTCGCCCCGCCGCGATTATCGACCGCAGCCGTGACCAGGCGTTTATGCGCGAAGCGCTGGCCCTCGCGGCCCAAGGCGCGGCACTCGGCGAAGTGCCGGTGGGCGCCGTGCTGGTGCAGGACGGTGAAATCATCGGCCGAGGCTTCAACTGCCCGATCAGTGGCAACGACCCCAGCGCCCACGCCGAAATGGTCGCCATCCGCGCCGCTGCGCAAGCGATCAGCAACTATCGGCTGGTGGGCAGCACTTTGTATGTGACCCTGGAGCCGTGCAGCATGTGCGCGGGCCTGATCGTGCATTCACGCATCGCGCGCGTGGTGTATGGCGCACTGGAGCCGAAGGCCGGCATCGTACAAAGCCAGGGCCAGTTTTTTACCCAGGGGTTTCTCAACCATCGGGTGTTGTATGAGGGTGGGGTGTTGGCTGAGGAATGTGGGACGGTGTTGAGTGAGTTCTTCAAGGCTCGTCGAGCCAAACCCACACTCTGACCAACACTGAACACCAATGTGGGAGCTGGCTTGCCTGCGATAGCTATCTTTCAGTCAATTCATCAGTGACTGATACACCGCTATCGCAGGCAAGCCAGCTCCCACCTTTGAATCTCCATTTTTCCAGGGAGATTGAGGTTACTTCCTGGCGATAATCACCGCGCGCATCGGCGCCGGCAGCCCTTCGATCGTCTTGCTGTGATCCGCCGGGTCCAGGAAATCACTCAGCGACTGAAATTTCATCCATTCAGTCCCACGCTGCTCCTCGACCGTGGTCACGCTCACGTCCACACAGCGCACATCACTGAAACCGGCCCGTCGCAGCCACAGCATCAGCGCCGGCACCGACGGCAGGAACCACACGTTGCGCATTTGCGCATAACGGTCTTCCGGCACCAGCACCTGCTGCTGATCGCCTTCGACGACCAGGGTTTCCAGGACCAACTCGCCGCCTTTGACCAAGGTGTCCTTGAGCGCCAGCAAGTGCTCAATGGGCGAACGACGATGGTAGAACACGCCCATGGAAAACACCGTGTCGAAGCCTTCCAGGTTCGACGGCAGGTCTTCAAACGGGAACGGCAAGTGCCAGGCCTTTGGCTCGTTCAGGTAGCGCTGCACGGCCTGGAACTGGCAGAAGAACAGCCAGTTCGGGTCCACGCCAATGACGCTGTCGGCACCCGCGCCGAGCATGCGCCACATGTAATAGCCGTTGCCGCAACCCACATCGAGGATGCGCTTGCCCTTCAAATCCAGGTGCGGTGCAACCCGCGACCACTTCCAGTCCGAACGCCACTCGGTGTCCACATGCACGCCAAACAGGTTGAACGGGCCTTTGCGCCATGGGCTCAGGCCCATCAGCGCGGTGTGCATTTGCGCGCGCGTGGCGTCGTTGCAATCGGTATCAAGGGTCAGGCCATTGAGCAAATCGACTTCGCTGGGCTGGATCTGCGGCAGCGCATCCAACGCACTCTGCCAGCGTTCGAGGTCGCCATGACCCTTTTCCATTTTGCTATCGAGCTGCGCTTGCAGGCCCTGGGCCCATACGGCCAGGGGAGTGCCGACCAAATGGCGGGCGAGAGGGGACAGATCAATCATGGCAAGGCAATCAACGAGGCAAAGTTAAGACACTGGAACCACGGCACGACTTTCGAGAACCCGGCCGCCAGCAGGCGTGCGCGGTGTTCTTCGAGGCTGTCGGGCTTCATGACGTTTTCGATGGCGCTGCGCTTCTGGGCAATTTCCAGTTCGCTGTAGCCGTTGGCGCGTTTGAACGCGATATGCAGGTCGGTGAGCAGCGTGTGTTCTTCAGGGTCATTGAAGCGCAGCTTTTCCGAGAGGATCAACGCCCCGCCTGGCAGCAGCGACTGGCGGATACGGCCGAGCAATGCCAGGCGCTCATCGGGGGCGATGAATTGCAGCGTGAAGTTCAGCGCCACCACCGAGGCCGGCTGGAACTGCAGCGCGAGGATATCGCCCTCGACCACCTCGACCGGCAGCAACTCCTGGAACATCGAGTCCTGGCCATTGAGGTATTCGCGGCAGCGCTCGACCATCGCCGCCGAGTTGTCCACTGCGATGACCCGGCAACCGTCGGTGCGCACATGGCGGCGCAAGGCCTGGGTGACGGCGCCAAGCGACGAGCCGAGGTCGTAGAGCACGCTGTGGGGTTGGGCAAATTGCGCCGCGAGCACGCCGAGGTTCTCGACGATGGTCGGGTAACCCGGCACCGAACGCTTGATCATGTCCGGGAACACCCGTACCACGTCCTCGTTAAAGGCGAAGTCCGGCACCTGGGGCAGGGGCTGGGCGAATAGGCGATCGGGTTCTTTGCTCACGGTTGTTCCGGCGACGAGGGGGGAAAGGCCGGCATTTTAGCCAAGTTGGCCCTCGTGTGCGCGGGTTGTCTGATGGAAAGCAGACGCGGTGATGCCCCACTGGCCCAGCCAATACGTGATGATCAGCCAATACGGTGCTGCTTCGAACGCCAGCACAAACCGATTGATGCCGATCAGCGTGTCGGAAAACACAAACGACACCGCCCCCGCCGCCGCCAGCAGCGCCGAACGTTTTGGCACGTCGCTGCCCAGCCGGGCCAATGCCCGCCAGAGCATGGCGCTGATCACCAGGGCATACACCACCACCGGAATCAGCAAATCGCCCAGGCCATGGGCGATCAGAATACTCAGCAGGATCGCGCCCACACCCAGCGCCAATACCAAGGGCAACACCGCCAGGCGGCGGCAATCGCTGAAATAGGCTTTTAAATACGCCAGGTGCGCGACCAGGAAGGCGCCGAGACCGAAGATAAACAGGTCGCCCGGCCAGGCGAGCAAGACATCGCCGAGCAGAGAGAAAATCAGCCCGAGGCTGATCCAGCGACGATAGTCAGTGGGCGGCGCATCATGCAGCCAGCCCAGCAGCGCGAGTACCGGCAGCGGCTTGACCAGCAGGCACAGCAACGCGGCATGGGTGGTCAGCCCGTAGATAAAGGTCCCGGCGCCCATCAACGCAAGAATCAGCCATGGCATATCAGTTCACCGTGATGGCGCAGTCGAAGGTTTCGGCAGGCTCGGCTTCCGGCTCCCAAGGTTGTTGGGAGGTCAGGCGCAAACGGCCCTGGCCGGCCGCGAAGGCCTGGAAACGCCAGGTGGAGTGGCCACCGCCGCCGATCACCCCGGATTCCGCGCTGCTGTAGACCTCCGGGCTCAAGGCGCGCAGCACACCGCCGGCGGAATCCTGGATGGCCCAGCGATAGCCGGTGGTGGGGTTGCTCGGCAAGGTGAGGATCAGGTTTTGCCCGGTTTTAAGCTGCAGCGGGCAGGCGCTCTGGTTGTCCACTGTGACGTTTTGCTTGGGGGCACTGGCGCAGGCGCCCAGCAGGGCAAGGCTCAAGGGGAGAAGCAGGCGGGCAGCGGTCATGGAGGCTCCGTTGTGTGGCGACGAAGGGCGAGCATAACCGAAGATGAGACAGGGTGTGACAAGCGGGGATTTTGTGGCGAATGGGCTGGCCCTTTCGCGAGCAAGCCCGCTCCCACATGTTGACCGTGTTCCAAACGATCTACTCGGTCAAGTGTGGGCGCGGCTCACTCGCGAAGAGGCCGGCTCAGGCGCTGGGGATCTATCAGAACAACACCTTCGCCACATCCGCAAAGCGCTTGGCAAAGTGCACGGTCATGCCTTCCTTCAAATACTCCGGCAACTCCTCAAAGCTCCCGCGATTCGGCTCCGGCAAGATCAGCTCGTGAATCTTCTGGCGGCGCGCCGCAATCACCTTTTCACGCACGCCGCCAATCGGCAGCACATGCCCGGTCAACGTCAGCTCGCCGGTCATGGCCACGCCTTTTTTCGGTGGCTGGTTGCGCGCCAGGGAAAGCAGCGCACTGGCCATGGTCACGCCAGCGCTCGGGCCGTCTTTGGGCGTGGCGCCTTCCGGCACGTGCAAGTGCACGAAGGCTTCGTCGAAGAACTTCGGATCGCCGCCAAACGACTTCAGGTTCGAGCTGATGTAGCTGTAGGCAATCTCGGCGGATTCCTTCATCACTTCACCCAACTGCCCGGTGAGTTTGAAGCCGCGATTGAGCGTGTGGATACGCGTCGCCTCGATTGGCAAGGTTGCGCCGCCCATGCTGGTCCAGGCCAGGCCGGTAATTACGCCGGTGCCGGACAGCACTTGCTCGTTGCGGAACACTGGCATGCCCAGTGAGCTTTCCAGATCCTTGTTGCCGATCTTGATGACCGTGTTCGGCTCATCCAGCAGCTTGACCACCGCCTTGCGCACCAGTTTGCCCAGTTGTTTCTCCAACTGGCGCACCCCGGCTTCCCGCGCATACCCGTCGATCAACGCGCGCAAGGCGCCGTCGCTGATGGTCAGGCTGGTTTTCGACACGCCGGCTTTTTCCAGCTGTTTTGGCCACAGGTGGCGCTTGGCGATGGCGACTTTTTCTTCGGTGATGTAGCCCGACAGGCGAATCACTTCCATACGGTCCAGCAACGGACCCGGGATCGAGTCCAGGGTGTTGGCGGTGCACACGAACAGCACTTTGGACAGATCCAGGCGCAGGTCCAGGTAATGGTCGAGGAATTCGACGTTCTGCTCCGGGTCGAGGGTTTCCAGGAGCGCCGACGCCGGGTCGCCCTGGTAGCTCTGGCCCATCTTGTCGATCTCGTCGAGCATGATCACCGGGTTCATCACCTCGACATCCTTGAGCGCCTGCACCAGCTTGCCTGGCATGGCGCCGATGTAGGTGCGGCGATGGCCCTTGATCTCGGCCTCGTCGCGCATGCCGCCGACACTGAACCGATAGAACGGTCTGCCCAGGGATTCGGCGATGGATTTACCCACGCTGGTCTTGCCCACGCCCGGCGGGCCGACCAGCAGCACGATGGAACCGGCGACTTCGCCTTTATAAGCGCCGACCGCAAGGAATTCGAGGATGCGACTTTTGATGTCATCCAGGCCGGCGTGGTGCTTATCCAGCACTTTGCGCGCGTGTTTGAGGTCGAGCTTGTCCTCGCCATACACGCCCCATGGCACGGAGGTCGCCCAGTCCAGGTAGTTGCGCGTGACGGCGTATTCCGGCGAACCCGTTTCCAGGATCGACAGTTTGTTCATCTCTTCGCTGATGCGCTTTTGCGCCTGGGCCGGCAGCACTTTGTCCACCAGGCGTTGCTCGAACTGCTCGACGTCCGCGCTGCGGTCATCCTTGGTCAGGCCCAGCTCTTGCTGGATGACCTTGAGTTGTTCCTTGAGGAAGAATTCGCGCTGGTGCTCACCGATCTTGCGGTTCACCTCGGCGGAGATTTCCTTCTGCAGGCGCGCAACTTCGACTTCCTTGCGCAGCATCGGCAGCACTTTTTCCATGCGCTTGAGCATGGGCACGCAGTCGAGCACTTCCTGCAATTCGTTACCGGTCGCCGAGGTCAACGCGGCGGCGAAGTCGGTGAGCGGCGACGGGTCGTTGGGGCTGAAGCGGTTGAGGTAGTTCTTCAACTCTTCGCTGTACAGCGGGTTGAGGGGCAGCAGTTCCTTGATCGCATTGATCAGCGCCATGCCGTAGGCCTTGACCTCGTCGGTCGGCTGGGTGGGCTGGTGCGGGTATTCGACTTCCACCAGATACGGTGGGCGGTGGTGCTTGAGCCAGGTCTTGATTCGCACGCGGGTCAGGCCCTGGGCGACGAATTGCAGCTTGCCGTTCTCGCGGCTGGCGTGGTGCACCTTCACCAGGGTGCCGTACAGCGGCAGGGCCGAGGTGTCGAAGTGGCGCGGGTCTTCCGGCGGCGTTTCCATGAAAAACAGCGCAAGGGAGTGGTGGTCGGATTTGCTCACCAGTTCCAGGGTTTCGGCCCACGGTTCTTCATTGACGATCACCGGCAGCACTTGCGCCGGGAAGAACGGGCGGTTGTGGATCGGGATGATGTAAACCTTGTCCGGCAGGTTTTGCCCCGGCAGGGCCAGGCCGGTGCTGGAGGAGGTTTCGTGTTCGGCGTTTTCGGGGTCGGCGTAATCGTTGAGGTCGATATCAGGGAATTCTTGCTGGTCGCTCATGGGGCACCTGCATAAGGAAGTATGCAGGTTAGATGGGGCGCGGCAGCGGTGGTTTCAATGGCGGGGGTGAGATAGCAACATATTGCATAATATTTTCGAAACGCCGCTTGACCCGGTGGCAGCGGGCTCGCCTGCACGGCGGTGCATCAGCCACTGATCAGTGGGCTGGCAGACCCACCTGCTTGACCGCGCGCGCTCAGCTGATTTTGTGGAGATAGGCGGGCAGGGGCTGCTCCGGTAATACCGACAGAACCTTAAGGCGCTGCAACATGCGCTGCCGTGCCCGCTGCAAATGCTCGCGCAAATTCAGCGCAGCCGCATCAAATGCACCGTGCAGCAACAACTCCAGAATCAAGCGATGTTCGGCGAGCATGGCCGGATCGGCACCGATCCCCAGCAAACGGTAGAAAATACGACTGATGATCATCGGGCTCTGGCCCTGGCGGATCAGCGCGGCGATCTTGCGGTTTTGCAGGCCGGCCAGGCAGCGCTGGTGCAAGTCTTCTTCGATCTGTTCGATAGCCTGCAGGCTGCATTGCGGGCTTTGCTGGGCGTCCACTACGCGCTGCAACATGGCTTCGAGCATCTCGCGGTCGAGGTTCGGTGCGCTCTGGCGCAGGGCTTCGGGTTCCAGGCAGGCGCGCAGTTCGTAGTCTTCGGTGACTTCCCGCGCGGTCAGCGGCCCGGCGAGCCACTGTGAGTAAGGTTCTTTTTCCACCAGGCCACGATCGCGCAGGCGCATCAGCGCTTCACGCACCACCGCGCGGCTGACGCCATAGTGGTCGGCGGCGGCTTGTTCATCCAGGCGGTAGTGACCGAACGCGATACAGGTGGACAGCGCCGCACCAATTTCCTCAACGATCCGCTCGCCCAGGGGCCGCGTATCCACCAACTCGTCGTCGCCATTGAGGCCCAGGTGCGCAGGGCTCAAGGGCAGGCGCAGCGGCTCCATGGCCAGGCCGTCGGGGTTGATCAGGTAACCGCGACCGTTGAAGCGGCAGATCAAGCCTTCGGCATGCAGCAGGTCGAGCGCCTTGCGCACCGGGACGCGGCTGGTGCCGAACAGTTCGGCCAGCGGCGCTTCGAGCAAAACCAGCCCGTGGCGGGCGGTGCCGTTGACGATCGCATCACGCAATAGCTGGTGAATCATCGCGTAACGGGAGGCCGAGGCGGACACTGCTTTCATCGCGTTCTCTTTGGCGTGTAGGACGGTGGCCGGGGATTCTCTCATAGTTGCGCCTGTCACTCCGCGCCACGTCGGTGGCACTTTTTTGGGGCCTTGTGGATAGGCATGTTACTTTTCTGCACCAAAATGTACTTATTAATAAAAGATACATTATTTCAATCGGCACCTGCTCACAGGCGTTCGCTCACTATTTTGGCGGCGCTTGGGACTCTCTAGCGCGTAGCTTTTGTCGATTAAGCTGAGTTCCACTCAAGGCAGTGATAGCAGACTGGCACGAAAGCTGCCTCTGTAAAACGTACATTTTATTAATATGTACGTTTTATGAGGTTCATGCTGATGTCAGACGCCACTTCCATGGCCGAGGCTTTCGCCAGCGGTCGCAGCGACCCGGTGCAGGTGCTCGAACAGGTCCTCCTGCACGCGAGCATGGCCCCCACGGTGTTTATCTCTCTGACTGCCGAGCGTGCCCGGCGTGAGGCCGAAGCCTCCGCTGCGCGCTGGCGGGCTGGCCAGCCCTTGAGTGTGTTCGACGGTGTGCCGCTGGCCTGGAAAGACCTGTTCGACGTCGCCGGCAGCATCACCACGGCCGGCGCCGCTTATCGTCGTGAGGCGCCGGCCGCCTTGCTCGATGCGCCGAGCGTGGGGCTGTTGTGCCGCGCCGGGATGGTCAGCGTGGGCAAGACCAACCTCAGCGAACTGGCGTATTCGGGCCTGGGGTTGAACCCGCATTTCGGCACGCCCTACAACCCGAGCGGCAGCGATCAACCGCGCATCCCAGGCGGCTCATCATCGGGTTCAGCGGTCGCCGTGGCCGCCGGGATCGTGCCGATCGCCATGGGCACCGACACCGCAGGCTCAATCCGCATTCCCGCGGCGCTCAATGGTGTGGTGGGTTACCGCAGCAGCAGCCGACGCTACAGCCGCGACGGCGTATTCCCATTGGCGCACACCCTCGACAGCCTCGGCCCACTGACCCGCAGCGTGCGCGATGCGCTGGCAATCGACGACCTGCAAAATGGCCGCACGCAAACCCATGTCGCCCGCAGCCTCAAGGGCCAGCGCTTTGTGCTTGAGCAAGGCGCACTGGAAGACATTGAGCCTGCGGTACGCAATAACCTGCTGCGCGCGGTGGACCAACTGCGGGCCGCCGGTGCGCTGATCGAGGTGCGCCCGTCAGCGACTTTTCAGGCCACGCTGGAGCTGATCAAGCACCACGGCTGGCTCGGCTCCTTTGAAGCCTTTGCCCTGCATCAAACCCTGCTCGACAGCCGCGACGCCGAACAACTCGACCCGCGTGTGCGCCGCCGCCTTGAAGCCGCGCGTTCATTGCCGGCCAGCCAATTGATCCACCTGACCGACGCACGCCGACGCCTGCAACAACAGCTGATCGACGACCTCGACGGCGCTGTCCTGATAACCCCGACCGTTGCCCATGTCGCGCCGGCGTTGGCTCCGCTGGAAGCTGACGACGAGCTGTTCGTGCGCACCAACCTCGCCACCCTGCGCCTGACCATGCCCGGCAGTTTGCTGGACATGCCCGGCGTTACCTTGCCCAGCGGCCGTGATGCCCTGGGCCTGCCCACCGGGCTGCTGCTCAGCGCCCCGATGGGGGAAGACGCACGCCTGCTGCGCGCTGCGTTGTCCGTCGAATCCGTAATGACTATTTAAGGAGACATACCATGGCTAAAGACATTCTCTGTGCATTTGGCGTCGACGTTGACGCCGTCGCCGGCTGGCTCGGTTCCTACGGCGGTGAAGACTCGCCGGACGATATTTCCCGCGGCCTGTTCGCCGGTGAGATCGGTGCGCCGCGTTTACTGAAATTGTTCGAACGTTACGGGTTGCGCACCACCTGGTTTATCCCCGGTCACTCGATGGAAACCTTCCCGGAGCAGATGAAGGCGGTGGCCGATGCCGGTCACGAAATCGGCGTGCATGGCTACAGCCACGAAAACCCGATTGCGATGACCGCCGAGCAGGAAGAAATCGTCCTCGATAAGTCCATCGAACTGATCACCCAGGTCACCGGCAAACGCCCCACCGGCTACGTCGCCCCGTGGTGGGAATTCAGCAAGGTCACCAACGAACTGCTGCTGAAAAAAGGCATCAAGTACGACCACAGCCTGATGCACAACGACTTCCACCCTTACTACGTACGCAAGGGCGACAGCTGGACCAAGATCGACTACAGCCAGCACCCCGACACCTGGATGAAACCCCTGGTGCGCGGCGAAGAAACCGACCTGGTGGAGATTCCGGCCAACTGGTACCTCGACGACCTGCCGCCGATGATGTTCATCAAAAAAGCCCCCAACAGCCACGGCTTCGTCAACCCGCGCCACCTCGAAGAAATGTGGCGCGACCAGTTCGACTGGGTCTACCGCGAACACGAACATGCCGTGTTCACCATGACCATCCACCCTGACGTGTCCGGTCGCCCGCAAGTGCTGTTGATGCTCGAGCGCTTGATCGAACACATCCAGAGCCATGCCGGCGTGCGCTTCGTGACGTTCGACGAAATCGCCGACGACTTTATCCGCCGTCAACCCCGTTCCTGACCCCCACTGAAGCGGCCCAACCCACCCTCGAGGCGCGATTTATGTCCATCTACAACAAGCTTGACCTGACTGGCTGGAAACCCCGGCAACTGACGTCCCGGGAAGTGCGCTTTGCCACCTGGATCGCGTTTTTCGCCTGGGTGTTTGCGGTGTATGACTTCATCCTGTTCGGCACCTTGCTGCCGGAGATCGGCCGGCACTTTGGCTGGGGTGAAGTGGAGCAAGCTGAAATCGCGACCTGGGTGGCGGTGGGCACGGCGGTGGTCGCCTTTGCGATTGGCCCTGTCGTCGATAAGTTGGGCCGGCGCAAAGGCATTATTTTCACCGTGGCCGGTTCCGCGCTGTGCTCGGCACTGACCGCGATTGGCGGGGCGTGGGGCAAGTCGCCGCTGATTCTGATCCGTTCGCTGGGTGGCCTGGGGTATGCCGAGGAAACCGTCAACGCCACGTACCTGAGCGAGTTGTATGGCGCCTCGGAAGATCCGCGCCTGACCAAGCGCCGTGGCTTTATCTACAGCCTGGTGCAGGGCGGCTGGCCGGTCGGTGCGTTGATCGCCGCCGGGTTGACCGCGCTGCTGCTGCCGATCATCGGCTGGCAGGGTTGCTTCATCTTTGCCGCAATCCCGGCCATCGTGATTGCGATCATGGCGCGCAAGCTCAAGGAGAGCCCACAGTTCCAGATTCACCAGCGCATCAGTGAGCTGCGTAAAAGCGGCGCGGTGACCGAAGCGCAAAACGTCGCCGTGACCTATGGTGTGGACTATGACGAGCACAGCAAGGCAGGGCTCAAAGCCGCCTTCCGTGGCCCGGCTCGCCGCGCCACCCTGGTAATCGGCGCTGCGCTGTTGCTCAACTGGGCGGCGATCCAGGTGTTCAGCGTGCTTGGCACCTCGGTGATTGTCAGCGTGCACCACATCTCGTTCGAGAACTCGCTGATCATCCTCGTGCTCTCAAACCTGGTGGGTTACTGCGGTTACCTGACTCACGGCTGGATGGGCGACAAGATCGGCCGCCGCAACGTGATCGGCCTGGGCTGGATGCTCGGCGGCCTGGCCTTTGCCGGGATGCTGTTTGGTCCAAGCAATATGCCGATGGTGGTCGGGCTGTACAGCCTGGGCCTGTTCTTTCTGATCGGGCCGTACTCGGCGGCGCTGTTCTTCATCAGCGAGAGTTTCCCGACCAGCATCCGCGCCACCGGTGGCGCGATCATCCATGCCATGGGCCCGATTGGCGCGGTCGTCGCCGGCTTTGGCGCCACCCAGGTGTTGTCCGCCGGCAGCGATTGGCAGACCGCCGCGCTGTGGTTCGGTGCGCTGCCGTGCTTCTTGTCCGGCGCGCTGATGTTTGCCGCTCGCCATGTGCGTCCGGAAACCGTTCAGTAAGGAGTTTTAGATGAGCCGTAAAGTTGCCCTGATTACCGGTGCCGCCAGCGGCATCGGCCAAGCCCTGGCCGTGGCGTATGCACGTAACGGCGTGGCGGTGGTGGGCGGGTATTACCCGGCCGACCCGCATGACCCGCACACCACCGTCGCCCTGGTGCAGAAGGCGGGCGGCGAATGCCTGATGCTGGCGCTGGACGTGGGCGATACCGCTTCGGTGGACGCCCTGGCCGAGCAGGCCGTGCAGCATTTTGGGCGTCTGGATTACGCGGTGGCCAATGCCGGCCTGCTGCGCCGCGCGCCCTTGCTGGAGATGACCGATGAAGGGTGGAACGAGATGCTCAATGTCGACCTGACGGGGGTGATGCGCACCTTCCGTGCGGCGACCCGGCACATGACCGAAGGCGGCGCGCTGGTGGCGATTTCATCGATTGCCGGTGGCGTTTATGGCTGGCAGGAGCACAGCCATTACGCGGCGGCGAAGGCGGGCGTGCCGGGGTTGTGCCGTTCGCTGGCGGTGGAGTTGGCGCCGTTGGGGATTCGTTGCAATGCGGTGATACCCGGGTTGATCGAGACGCCGCAGTCGTTGGACGCGAAGCATTCGTTGGGGCCTGAGGGGTTGGCCAAGGCCGCGCGGGCAATCCCGCTGGGCCGGGTAGGGCGCGCGGATGAAGTGGCGTCACTGGTGCAATTTTTGACCAGCGAGGCATCGAGTTATTTGACCGGGCAGAGCATCGTGATCGATGGCGGCCTGACCGTACGCTGGCCCGACTGACTGGACTGGGTCTGAAAATGCGGGAGCGGGCTTGCGCGCGAAGACGGTGGGTCAGTAACAGGTGCATAGACTGAGACGACGCATTCGCGAGCAAGCCCGCTCCCACATTGGATCTATATTGACCTAAGGAGATGTGTGTATGTCCCAACTCACCCACCGACGCGCCGTGATTACCGGTGCCGGCAGTGGCATCGGCGCCGCTATCGCGCGTGCCTACGCCGCCGAAGGCGCACGCCTGTTGCTGGCCGACCGCAACGCCGCCAGCCTCGCCGAAACCGCCATCACCTGCCGCAACCTCGGCGCCGAGGTCTTCGAATGCCTGGCTGACGTCGGCACCGTCGACGGTGCCCAGGCCAGTATCGACCGTTGCGTCGAACACTTCGGCGGCATCGATATTCTGGTCAATAACGCCGGCATGCTGACCCAGGCACGCTGCGTCGACCTGTCCATCGAAATGTGGAACGACATGCTGCGCGTCGACCTCACCAGTGTGTTCGTCGCCAGCCAGCGCGCGTTGCCGCACATGCTTGCGCAGCGCTGGGGCCGCATCATCAATGTCGCCTCGCAACTGGGGATCAAGGGCGGTGCCGAATTGACGCACTATGCGGCGGCCAAGGCCGGGGTAATCGGTTTCACCAAGTCCCTGGCGCTGGAAGTGGCCAAGGACAATGTGCTGGTCAACGCTATCGCGCCCGGCCCGATTGAAACGCCGCTGGTGGGTGGCATCAGCGACGACTGGAAGCGCGCCAAGGCCGCCGAATTGCCCCTGGGCCGCTTCGGCCTGGCGGACGAAGTCGCGCCCACCGCCGTGCTGCTGGCCAGTGAGCCGGGCGGCAATCTGTTCGTGGGCCAGACCCTGGGCCCGAACTCCGGCGATGTCATGCCATGAGTGAGGTGTAGCCATGTGCGGACTCTGCGGTTTGCTCGGTGAAGACCTGCACTGGAGCGACCCTTTGGGCGATGAGCTGCCGCGACGCCGTGAACGCCTGCGCCGCATCGCGGCGATCAACCAGGTGCTGGCGGTGTTCCGGCTCAAGGTCGAAGACTTTCAGGGCGCTTCGTACCTGCTGATGGGCGCCACTGGCAAGCAAGCGTTGGCGAGTGGCCTGGACCCTCTTTGGCAGGCGGCAGAAAGCATGCTCGGCCGCCCGCTGGACCCGCTTGATCCACGCGTGCTTGATCACCTGGAGTCGTCATGAGCATCGCCCTCAACGTCATCACCGGCTTCCTCGGCAGTGGCAAAACCACCTTGCTTACGCGCCTCTTACACGGCGAAAGCCTCGGCGACACGGCACTGTTGATCAACGAGTTCGGCGATGTCGGCATCGACCATCTGTTGGTGGAAGAGGTCGCCCCGGACACGGTGTTGCTGCCCAGCGGTTGCGTGTGCTGCTCGATTCGTGGCGAGTTGAAAGAGGCGCTGCTCGGCCTGTTGCAACGCCGTGAGCGCGGTGAAATCCCGGCGTTCAAACGCGTGATCCTGGAAACCACCGGCCTTGCCGACCCGGCGCCGATCCTCGCCACCTTGAACAACGACGTGCAACTGCGCGGCCGCTTTCACATTGGCCTGGTGATTACCCTGGTCGACGCCAGCCACGCCGAGCTTCAGGAGCGCCTGCACCCGGAATGGCTGGCCCAGGTTGCTGCGGCCGATCGGCTGTTGCTGAGCAAGACCGACCTCGCTGGCGACTGTGATTCGCTGCGCACGCATTTGCAGGCGCTGAATGCCGGCACACCGATCCTCAATACCCATGACATTCTCAGCGGCGACCAATTGTTGCTCGGCGAGGGGTTGCGCAGCGCCGAGCCCGCCGTTGAAGTCAGCCGCTGGCAATTGCACCAAACCACCACGGCCACCCACGGCGCCGCGCAAGTGTGCTGCCTGACCTTCGAACAGCCGTTGGACTGGGTCGGCTTCGGGGTCTGGTTGTCGATGCTGCTAAGATGCCACGGCGAACGAATCCTTCGCGTCAAAGGACTGCTTAACGTGAACGCAAGCTCGGCCCCCATCGTCATTCATGGCGTGCAGCACTGCCTGCATGCCCCGGTGCACTTGCCTGCCTGGCCAGGCACCGACCGCCAATCACGGCTGGTATTTATCCTGCGCGGCCTCGACCCGGCACTGCTGCGCCGCTCTTTTGAAGTGTTCTCGCGGCGGTTCGCCGCATGATCACCTTGCGTGTCCTCGGTACGTCGGTGACCTTGCTCGAATGCCTGCGCGTGCGCGCCGAACAGGAACTGGGCATTCGCCTGGTCTACCAGGTGCACGATGTCGCACAGGCGCAACGCATCGCGGTAATGCAGCCCGAGAGTTACGACCTGTACGACCAATGGTTCCACAACGTTGATTTTGTGTGGCCGGCGCGCGCGATCCAGCCGATCGACACGCGGCGTATCGCGTTGTGGCACGAGATCAACGAATTGCCCAAGCGCGGCCGGCTGTCGGCCAATGATCGCCTGGGCAGCGGCAGCGTGCCCAGTGAGCGCCTGTTCGTGCAGCATGACGGCAGCCTCGGCAGCACCGTGACCGAGCGCATCAGCATGCTGCCGCTGACCCACAATGCTGACAGTTTTGCCTATCGCCCCGAGCGTTTGCCCGAAGGATTCAGCCACGGCAATGAAAGTTGGGGCTGGCTGCTCGACCCGGCCTGGCGCGCGCGTACCGCGCTGCAAAGTGACGCGGCCATCGGCGCGCTGGATGCCGCTTTGGCGGTGCAGGGCGCGGGGCTGGCGCAGTTCAGGGACGTCGGCAATATGAGCATCGAGGAGATTGATGTGCTGGCCGACATCCTGGTGCGCAAGCAGAAGGAGGGGCACTTTGCGGCGTTCTGGTCGGATGATGAAGAGGCGGCGCAGCTGATGCTGAGCCCGAGCATTGATATCCAGAGCCTGTGGTCGCCGACCTTGATGCGCCTGCACCGGGCAGGGGTCAAGTACCGGTTGGCGGTGCCTCGCGAAGGCTACCGCGCCTGGTTTGGCGGGTTGTCGTTGTCGCGCCATGCCCAAGGGCCGGTGCTGGATGCGGCGTATGCTTACCTGAATTGGTGGTTGTCCGGTTGGCCGGGGGCGGTCATGGCGCGCCAGGGTTACTACATCGGCAACCCGGCGCGCACGCGCGATCATTTGAGCCACGCCGAGTGGGATTACTGGTATGCCGGCAAGCCAGCACGCGAAGAATTGCTGGGCAGCGATGGCTTGCCGTTGATCGACATCGGTGAAGTGCGGGATGGCGGCTCGTATGAGCAACGCATGGGGCACATCGCGGTGTGGAACTCAGTGATGGATGAACACAACTACCTGGTGCGCCGATGGGGGGACTTCATGCGCGCGCGCAGCGCTTAGGTCAGTGGTTGCGCACCTGTCAATAATGTGACGCAAAAGTTCCAGTGTTTGTTGAGTGTACTTATCCCAAGTCCCAGCTAATCTGCTTAAACCAAATATCCAATAAAATTGGATATTTTTTTGACGCCAGACCAGCCGCCGCCAGGGATGCGTATGAACAAGCAACGCAGTGGCACCGAGAGGCGAATCCTGCCGGAGGGCACGGCAATGACGTGGCGCCACACCTTCCAGACCCGCATCGCCGCGGTGTTGGCGCTATTGCTACTGGTGGTCGTGGCGGCGACTTACTTCGCGGTCAAGGTCGCCACCACCCGCGCCGTGGAAAACCAGGCCCAAGTCCAGCTCACTACCGGCATCCAGGTGTTCGAGCGCTTGCTGGAGCTGCGCGGGCGCCGTCTGCAATACGGGCTGGACTGGCTCACCGTCGATGCTCCGTTCAAACACGCAGTGATTGAAGGCCAGCCCGAATCGATTCGGGCTGCGCTGCGTCGGCGTGGCCCCGGCATCCACTCAACGGAAGTATTCGTGTTGAGCCTGGAGGGCAAGGTGATGGTTAGCACCTTGCCGGAACTGACCGGCGGTCAGCCGTTTCCCTATGCCGAGGCGTTGCGTCATGCGCGGCGCAGTGGCTTGCAGATGCTCATCGTTGCCATGGACGGCCAGCCGTATTTGCTGGTGCAGGATGAAGTGCTCGACCCGCTGCCTATTGCCCGCGTGGTCATGGGCTTTGCGATGGACAAGCTGTTCGCCAACGAACTGCGCTCCATGAGCAACCTTGAGCTGTCGTTCCTCGGCGTGCAGGACGGCCGCGTCGGCCAGTTGTTCAGTACCCAGCCTGAGGCCTACCAGGCTGCGATCATCCATATGATGCACGAGGCGCCGCTGGACCCTGCAGCGCGGATCACTGTGTTTTACGGGCAACGGGTGCTCAGCCAGGTGCTGCCGCTGGCCAATACCGGCGAGGGCGACGAGGTGCGCGTGTTGCTGCAAAGCCCGCTGGACCATGCGCTGGAGTCCTTTGCGCCGCTGGACCAGCAGTTTATGGGGATTGCCCTGGCGGTGCTGCTCGTGTCGCTGGCGGGCGCGTTGTTCCTGGCGCGACGCGTGTCACGCCCGCTCAACGCCCTGGTGCAAGCGGCGGAACGGATTGGTGCCGGTGACTACCACACGCCGGTGCAGGTGCGCAGCCACGATGAGTTCGGCGTGTTGGCCCGGGCATTCAATGCCATGCAAAGCGGAATTGCCGTGCGCGAGCGTCAATTGGCCCATAACGCCCTGCATGACCCGCTCACCGGGTTGCCCAATCGCGCCCTGGCCATGGAGCGCCTGGGCAGCGCGATCAGTGCCCGGCGGCCGGTGGTGTTGGTGTACCTGGGGATTGAAAACTACCGGGTGATCAACGAAGGCTTCGGCCCGCAGGGCGTCGAAGAAATGCTCCGCGAAGCCAGCCGATGCCTGTCGATGAGCCTGCGGGCCAGCGACACCGCCGCGCGCATCGCCGGCAGTGAATTTTTACTGTTGTTGGAAAATACTGATATCGACTGCGCCGTGGCGCGTGTCGACCGCCTGTATGGGCTGCTCACCGAACCCCAGCGTATCGGCCATGATGAAGTGCGCCATGAAGTGAGTATCGGCATCGCGGCTTACCCGGCCGACGGCCAGCAGGTGGATGAACTGATCAGCCGCGCCGCCATTGCCCGGCATGATGCGGCGAGCTTGTCCGGGTATTTGCAGATCTACCAGCAGGACCGCGACCTGGCGCATCAGCGCCAGATCACGCTGATTCGCGACTTGCGTCGCGCGGTGGTGGAGGGCGAATTGTTCCTCTGTTACCAGCCTAAACTCGATCTGGTCGACGGCCGTGTGCGTCAGGCCGAAGCCCTGTTGCGCTGGCAGCATCCGACCCTTGGCCAAGTGTCACCGACCGAATTCATTCCCCTCGCCGAGCGCACCGGCAGCATGGGCGCCTTGACCCTGTGGGCGATCGAGGAGGCTATTCGCCAAATGGCCGAGTGGGCACAACGCGGTTTGCACCTGCAGCTGTCGGTGAATATCTCGGTGGACGACTTGGCGGATGACGACCTGGCTATTCGTGTCACCGCCTTGTTGATGCACTACAACGTATCGGCCGAGCACTTGATTTTCGAAATCACTGAAAGCGCGATCATGCACAACCCGCAGCAGGCCCTCAGCGTGCTGGAGCAACTGCGCGGCTGCGGTATCAGCCTGTCGGTGGATGACTTTGGCACGGGCTATTCATCGCTCGCGCAATTGCAGCGCTTGCCGGTGCAGGAATTGAAGATCGACCAATCCTTCATCCGCAACCTCGACAGCACCAGCGGCGATGGCGTGATCGTGCGGTCAACCATCGAAATGAGCCACAACCTGGGGCTCAAGGTGGTGGCGGAAGGGGTGGAGTTCGAGCCCAGCCTGATGCTGCTCAAACAGTGGAAGTGCGACACCGCACAGGGTTACCTGATCAGCCGGCCATTGAATGCCATGGCGTTTGAACGGTGGATGCGGCGTGAGCATGTTGCCTTGTAAACCCGATCTCCAGCACACCACCTGAACCCGGTGGGAGGGGGCTTGCTCCCGAAAGCGGTGGGTCAGTGGAAGAATCGACAACGGGTACACCGCCATCGGGAACAAGCCCCCTCTCACAGGTCGCTTGCAGCAGGCACAAAAAAGGCGGCTACCCATCAGGTAGCCGCCTTGTTTTTACCACCGGTAATGCTTAATCCGGCAGTTTGAACGCCATCACGTAGTCACCCTGCTTGGTGCCCAGCGAGCCGTGACCGCCGGCCATGACCAGCACGTACTGCTTGCCGTCCTTGCCGGTGTAAGTCATCGGTGTGGTTTGCGCGCCTGCAGGCAGGCGGCCTTCCCACAGTTGCTTGCCGTTTTTCACGTCATAAGCACGCAGGTACTGGTCGAGGGTGCCGCTGAGGAAGGACACGCCACCGGCGGTGGTGAAAGTACCACCCAGGCTAGGCACGCCCATGGTCAGTGGGATTGGAACCGGCGAGCTGTCGCGCACGGTGCCGTTCTTGTGCATCCAGATGGTTTTGTGGGTGGTCAGGTCGACCGCTGCCACATAACCCCACGCCGGCGCCTGGCACGGCAGGCCCAGAGGCGACAGCAGGGCTTCGAGGATCACGCCGTATGGCGCGCCTTTGTTTGGCTGTACGCCTTCGGTCTCGCTGACGCGTGGACCTTGCTTGGCGATGTCGGCCGCCGGGATCAGTTTCGATTTGAACGCCATGTAGCTCGGGTTCACGAACGCAATCTGACGCACCGGGTCAACCGAAATGCCGCCCCAGTCGAACACGCCGAAGTTACCCGGGTAAACGATCGAACCTTGCAGCGATGGCGGAGTGAACGGACCGTCATAGCGCATCGATTTGAAATCGATCCGGCACAGCATCTGGTCGAACGGCGTCACGCCCCACATGTCGCGTTCTTTCAACGGCGGCGGCATGAAGTTCAGGTCGGACTTCGGTTGGGTCGGGGAGGTGTGATCGCCGGCCACTGCGCCTTGCGGTACAGGGATTTCGTTGATCGGCACCACCGGCTTGCCGTTGCTGCGGTCCAGCACGTAGATGCTGCCTTGCTTGGTCGACGCCATCACCGCTTGCTTGACGCCGTCAGCGGTCTTGATGTCGATCAGGCTAGGCTGGCCGCCCACGTCCATGTCCCACAGGTCGTGGTGAGTGAACTGGAAGGTCCACTTCACATGGCCGCTGTCGATGTCCAGGGCCGTCAGGCCGGCGCTGTATTTTTCCGAATCTTCGGTACGGTCGCCGCCGTATTGGTCAGGCATCTGGTTGCCCATCGGCAGGTAGAGCATGCCGAGTTTTTCATCGACGCTGAACATGGACCACATGTTCGGCGAGTTGCGCGTGTAGGTCTTGCCCTCGGCCAACGGGGTGGTGTCGTCCGGGTTGCCGCTGTCCCAGTTCCACACCAGCTTGCCGGTGTGCACGTCGAACGCGCGGATGACACCGCTAGGCTCGTCGGTGGAGACGTTGTCGGTCACGTGACCGCCGATCACAACCAGGTTCTTGGTCACGGCCGGTGGCGACGTGGAGTAGTAACCGCCTGGGGCGAAGCTGCCGATATTGGCACGCAGGTCGACCTGGCCTTTGTCACCGAAGTCTTCGCACATCTTGCCGGTGTCGGCGTTCAGCGCGATCAGACGGGTATCGGCGGTCGGTACGAAAATACGTTTCGGGCAGACGGCACTCACCGGCGCAGCGCTGGCACTGCCGGTCGGGCTCTGCTCGGAAGCGTATACCGCGTCATCGTGATACGACACGCCACGGCAGGTCATGTGCGCCCAACCTTTGAAGTTCTCAGCGCCTTGGCTGCTGATCTTCGGATCGAAGCGCCAGATTTCCTTGCCGGTGTCCGGGTCCAGGGCGATCACTTGGCTGTGCGGCGTGCACACGTAGAGCATGCCGTTGACTTTCAGCGGGGTGTTTTCTGCGGTGGTTTCACCGGGATCGCCTGGGCCAGGGATGTCACCGGTACGGAAGGTCCACGCCGGCACCAGCTTGTGGGCGTTTTCCGGGGTGATCTGCGCCAGGGGCGAGTAACGATCACCGAACGCCGAACGGCCATAGGAGTTCCAGTCGCCATCGGCCTGGGTCGGTGCGGCGCTGGCCATGCCAGGCACCGCGTCACGGTCCAGTTGGCCGGTCTTGACCATTTCACCCGGGTTGGTGAATTGGCTGGCCAGGGCGGCAGCACCGGCCAGCACCACGGCTACGCTCAGCGCACCCGTGCCCAGTGGTGCGGCTTGACCACGCAGCAACGGACGGCGAAACCACGGCAGCAACAAGACGATGCCCAGCGCGAACAGCAGGGCCAGACGTGGCACCAGCTGCCACCAATCCAGGCCGACTTCCCACAGTGCCCACACGGTACTGGCTAACAGCACCAGTGCGTACAGGCCCAGCGCAGCGCGGCGGGTAGCCAGCAGCAAAACGCCGGTGAGGGCGATGCCGATACCGGCCAGCAGGTAGTACAGCGACCCGCCGAGCATGCTCAGCTTGACGCCGCCGGCCAGCAAGGCCAGCCCCATGATCAGCAGCAAGACGCCTAGCAACCTGGGCAGCAGGCGGCTTGGGCTTGAAGCACCATCAGTGCTCATAGTGTGTTTCTCCGTGACGTTGGAATTATGTAACCCCGTGCTTCACTGTAGATGACGATTTGGCGCGGGCTAGGTTCAGCGTTAATTCGAGTTTTTCTGGGGATAAGAGGGTTATCCACAGGCGGGCGATTTATTCCCAGGCGCAGGTCGGTGTAAGACAGCGCTGTCTTCGATGAAGGGTAAATTCGGCAAGATGGGATCGACCGCGGGCGTGAAACGTTTCAGTTTGTTGCCGACAAGGATAAAGCGCTGATGCGCCAAGAGAAAGCGCAAATCGCAAGATGCATCATTTCAGTTTTGGTAACAGTGACTAAGTGTCGCTGCAAAACAAATGTGGGAGGGGGCTTGCTCCCGATAGCAGTGGGTCAGCCATGAACAGGTCGACTGACACACTGTCATCGGGAGCAAGCCCCCTCCCACTGGGGATTTTCGGTGTTTTTTAGAAGGTGGTACGCACCCCGAACTGCACGCTTCTGCCCGGTGCCGGCGCGATATCGCGCAGAATCGAGCTGGCGTAGCGCACGGTCTGGTTGGTCAGGTTTTCGCCATTAACGAACGCCAGCCATTGGCTGCCACCCACATTGAAGCGATAACCCGCGCTTGCGCCCAGCGTGGTGTAGCCATCGGTGCCACGCTCGTTATCCGGCACTCGCCCTTGACCGGCCGCGTGTTCCACATTGATGCGCGCCTGCCAGCGGTCGAATTCCCACAGCAACCCGCTGTTCAAGCGCAGGGGCGCAATGCGTGGCAAGGCTTCGCCCGTGTCGAGGTTGGTGGCGCGGGTGTAGTCCCCCGACAGTTCCAGGGCGAATTTGCCGTAGGCGCCTTCGCCGAGTTTCCAGTGATCCTGGGCCTCGAAGCCGGCGAAACGTGCGCGTACGCCGGAGTATGTGTACTCAGGAATGCCCGCCGCGTCTTCTTCACCTTCATCGTTAAGCGTTCGACCTGTGCCCAGCAAGCCGATGTAATTGGAGAAGCGGCTGTAAAACACGCCAAAGCTGCCCTTGTGGGTGCCGTTGTCAAAGCGCAACGCCAGGTCGCTGGACACGGCTTTTTCTTTCTTCAGCTTGGCGTCGCCCAGCTCGTAAGTGCCGGTCGCGACGTGGGCGCCGTTGGCATATAGCTCGTAAAAGGTCGGCGCGCGTTCGGTGTAGCCCAGGGTTGCGGCCAGGGACCAGATCGGCGTAAGGGTGTAGACCGCGCCGGACGACAGGCTGCCGGCGGTGAAGTCATTGGCGTGGTCGGCGCCGGCAAAGCGCGCATTGCCCTTGGCGTTCGGGTCGATGTTGGTGTGTTCCAGGCGCCCGCCGAGGCTGAGCTTCAGGCGCTCGGTGGCCTGCATTTCTTCGAGGATGAACAGCGCGCCGGCGTTGGTGTCGGTCTGTGGCACGAAGGCTTCTTCGCCCAGTGCCGAGAACTCGTTACGGGTCACTTGTGCGCCCACCACGCCATCGAACGGGCCCAGCGGTTGGTGGCGGGCTTCAACGCGCGCCTCATAACCCTTGTTCTTGAAGATCGTGCCGGTTTCGCCGCCTTCGATTTCGCGGTGCTCGTAATCGGTGTAGCCCGCGTCGAGTTTTACCGAGGTAAACGGGCCTTGCAGGTTGCGGATCTCGGACGCAAAGGCGTAGTGATCCTGCTTCATGCGGATGCGCACGTCCTGTTCGGCGGGTGAGCCGTAGTTGGCGTCGTAGTTGCTGTAGGACAGCCCGGCATAACCGTCGTCCCAGGTGTAGGAACCGCCCAGCGCGCCGCCGTCCTGGCGCCCGTCGCTGTTGCCCAGGCGGCCATTCTTGCCAGGCCCGTCTTCGGTTTGCGGGGCATGGCGGCTGCGGGCCTGACCGGGGATTTTGAGGTCGTTGAATTGCCGCGCATTGGCGTCCAGATGCAGCGCGAAGGTGCCGTTGCCGGCTTCCAGTTTGCCGGCGCTGCTGCGGGTGGTGTCGGCGCCGCCATAGCGCAATTCACCTGCACCGTGGATGCCTTCGATGGCTTCGGTGGGGATGCGGTTATCGAACGTGTTGACCACGCCGCCAATCGCGCTGCCGCCATACAACAGCGCGGCCGGGCCTCGCACGATTTCAATGCGCTCGACGTTGACCGGGTCCAACGGCACCGCATGGTCATAGGACAGTGACGACGCGTCCAGTGCGCCCACGCCGTTGCGCAGAATGCGAATGCGGTCGCCATCCTGGCCTCGAATGATCGGCCGGCTGGCGCCTGGGCCAAAGTACGAAGACGACACACCTGGCTGCTTGTTCAGGGTCTCGCCGAGGCTGCCTTTTTGTTGCAGCGTGAGGTCATCGCCTTCCAGCACGGTGGTGGGCGAGGCGAGTTGTTCACTGCCCAGCGGGTTGCCGGTAATCACTTGGGGTTGCAGCTCAAGGGCGTGGGCTTCAGAGCAGATCAGCAGGGCGGCGGCAAGCGGGGTCAAGCGCCACAGAGAGGAGAGGGACATCGGACATTCCTTGGCAAAACGGCACAAAAAAGAGAAGGCTTAAAACGGTATCGGAAGCGTTACTTTTGATAAGTATAGTTACAATATAACATCTCTTTTTTTGCTGAAAAGGGGAACTTTTCTTCAGGGGCTATATTCAATGCGGTGCTTCCACCCGTACGCCCCGTCGGCTAAGGTGCGCGGCTGTGTTTCCTCTTTTTGCAAAAGGCCCGGCATGACCGCGACAAGCAACGACCCGCTCCACGGTGTGACCCTGCAGCACGTCCTCACCACCCTGGTGGAACATTACGAATGGAGTGGTCTGGCCGAACGCATCGATATCCGCTGCTTCAAGAGCGACCCGAGCATCAAGTCGAGCCTGACGTTCCTGCGCAAAACCCCGTGGGCGCGGGAGAAAGTCGAAAGCTTGTACGTCAAGCTGATGCGTACCAAACGCCCGCTGGACTGAGCCGATGAAACGCTTTGTCGCGGTCGCGGCACTGGCCGGCTGGGTGGGGCTGGCGATTCAGCAATACCTGATTTTCTATTCGCGCTGGTCGACCGACGCCAGCCTGTTGGGCGGGCTGATCAACTTTTTCAGTTTCTTCACCGTGCTCACCAACACCTTGGTCGTGGTGGTGTTGAGCTATGCGCTGGTCAGTCGCGATTCCACAGCCAAACGGTGGTTCCTGACGCCGGCGGTTACCAGTGGGGTTGCCGCGAGCATCGTCGTGGTCAGCCTGGCCTACAACCTGCTGTTGCGGCATTTATGGAGCCCGACGGGCTTTCAATTTATCGCCGACGAATTGCTGCACGACGTGATGCCGGTGCTGTTTTTAATCTACTGGTGGCGCTGTGTACCGAAGGGTCGCTTGCGTTTCAAACACATCGGCGCCTGGGTGATCTACCCGCTGGTGTACTTCGCTTATGTGCTCCTGCGCGGGCATTTGCTCGGGCAATATCAGTACCCGTTCATTGATGTGGCCACCCTCGGTTATCCACAGGTGTTTGTGAATGCCGCGGGGCTCCTGGCGGGGTTTGTGCTGATTGCGGTGGCCGTGGTGGGGCTGGATAAATGCATAAAGCCACCCCGAGAATAAAGGTGGGCTTGCTCGCGAAAGCGGACGGTCAGTCAATGCATCTGACACTGAGCCACCATTTTCGCCAGCCAGCCCGCTCCCACAATTGAGTTGTGTCCGACTCAGTCTTCTGTGCTGCCTTCGGCGCGCCAGTAACCCACAGCTTTGAGATACTCTTCATTGACCTTGTGCGTGTCCAGCAGCACTCGCCGCACCAGGCGCGACAGCTTGGTTTCGGTCGCCACGAAGCTGTAAAGCGAGCCGCTCGGCAGCGTCAGTGAGCGCACGGTGTCGAGCAGGTCATCCTGGCCGCGCACCACCCATATCACCTCCACATCGGCAGCACTGTTCAGTGTTTGCTGTTCCGCCGCATCGGCGATTTCAATCACCGCCAGCACTTTACGGCCCGCCGGTAACTCCTCCAGGCGGCGCGCGATGGCGGGCAGGGCGGTTTCATCGCCGATCAGCAGGTAGCTGTCGAAGATATCCGGCACGATCATCGAACCGCGTGGCCCGCCGATGTACAGGTGTTGGCCGACCTGCGCCTGCTCGGCCCACGTGGAGGCAGGGCCGTCGCCGTGCAGCACGAAGTCGATATCCAGCTCGCCGATGCTCAGGTCGAAGCGACGCGGTGTGTAGTCGCGCATGGCCGGTTGCGGGCCGTCGCCCTTGATCGTGAAGGTCGGGCTTTCCAGCGCGGCCTGTTCGGCGGCGTTCTGCGGGAACAGCAGTTTGATGTGGTCGTCGCTGCCCAGGCTGACAAAGCCCGCCAGTTCCGGCCCGCCCAAGGTGATGCGGCGCATGCGTGGGGTGATATCGACTACCCGCAGCACGTGCAGGCGACGACGTTTGATTTCGTGGGTGACGCGGTGGATAGCTTGCGTATTCATTGGTCTTTCCCGTCGGCAATGGCTTGAGCGGTGCGGTTGAGCAGCGCCGCGACACGCACGATTTCTTCCGGGCTCCAGCGCCCGTGGTGCGAATGCAAGGCGTGACGCAGGTTGTGTACCGCCTCGTGAATTTCCGGTGGGCGGTCGTGGCCGCGTAACGCGCGTTTGCTGACGTCGATGCGCATGCGCACACCGTCCAGCGCAACGGCTTGTTCGCTAAGGAAGAGACGACCGGCGTCGGTAATTGTGTAGCGTTTTTTTCCGCCATCGGCGTCGCCCTGGATCAGATCGCTTTCTTCCAGAAAAGTCAGGGTCGGGTAAATCACGCCGGGGCTTGGGGTATAGGCGCCGTCGAACAGGCTTTCGATTTGGCGGATCAGGTCGTAGCCGTGGCAGGGCTGCTCGGCGATCAACGCTGGCAGCAGCAGTTTCAAATCGCCGGGTGCAAACACCCGGGGGCCGCGACCGCGGCTGGCGCGTGGGTCAAAGCCGTCACGCTGGTGGGAATGGTCTCGCATGGCAGGAACCTCTGTGTGTTTCTAGATATAACTTAAGATATATCTTACGGCCTGCGCAAAGCCGCCCGACAGACGGTTGTTCGTCGTGCCCTCATTGTGAAACCTGTTAGTTGCCATGCCCGCGTCACAGCGCGCTTCTGTTAGTTGATGTAATCCACTTCTTACAGACTTTTTAAGTTGTAAAGCATTCTCATTAGTCCTGACGTAGTCCGCTTCTTACAGCTGTTTTTAAAGTTTTGGCAAATGGCCATAATTTTCTGATGTGTCTTGGTATTGCAAGGCTACGCGATTCAGGGAAACAGACGGCTTACTCTTTCAAACTTGAAATGCACACTGGCCTGGCTTTGAGCGAACACTGATTTGCAATACAAGTTATTGGAAAGCTGTGCAATTCCTACGCAGGACTGCGGCAGGATTTATTTGATGAGTCATTACTCTTATTTGGATGTTTGCAAATGAAAACTAAGATGAAAACTGCGCTGTTGTCTGTCGGTCTGTTGATGGGTTCGATGTCTGTGGCTAACGCGTCGGATGGCACCATTACCTTCTTGGGGTCGGTCCACTCGGGTGCGTGCTCTATCAAGCCTGAATCCGTAGACCAGACTGTCCGCCTTGGCGCGATCGCCAAGCATCAACTGCAAGCTGGCGGCAAGTCTGAAGCCCGCAGTGTGAAGATTGAGCTGGAAGGCTGCGACCTGACCGGCCTCACCGACAAAACCGTGACCACCTCCTTCACCGCGTCGCCATCCGACGCTGTGCCGGGTGCGATCGGCACCGTCGGTGGGGCTGGCGGCATCGGCATCATGATGACCCATGGCGGCAAAGTCATTGAGCTGGGCACACCTACCACGCCGCAAGCGATTACCACGGGCAACAACACGCTGGAGTTTGGTGCCTATGTGCAAGGCGCCGCTACCGCCGACATCATTCCTGGCGATTTCAGCGCGGTCACCAACTTCACCTTGGCTTATCAGTAAGTTCCCCCCCGCCACCCAAGGGTGGCGGGGGACGCTGACCGGAGATAAATAGGTGAAGACACTCATAACTGTCGCTATTGCCTCTTCATTGATGATGCTCCTCAGCCCTGATGTGGCTGCACGCACGGCGTCGCAGGGCGAAGGGGTCGTCACGCTGGGTGGAGAGATAGTTGACTCCGCCTGTGGGTTGGAGCTGGCCAGCGTCAATCAAACCATCGAAATGCCTCCTGAACCGATAGGCCGGCTTTTGCGCAACGCCGTCGGCGCTGTGCAGCCGTTCCAGTTACGCCTGGTCAATTGCTCCCTGACTCGCCCCGACCCGAATCGCCCCGGTGTAAACCTGCCTGATTGGGAACACCTGCGCGTCACGTTTGACGGGCCTCGCGACCGAGGCGGGATGTCCTTTGCGGTCTTTGGCGGTTCGCAGGGGGTGGCCCTGCACATTCAGGATGCGGCCGGTCAGGAGAGCGTTCCCGGTGTACCGATGGCGTTAATGCCCCTGGCCAATGGCGACATGACACTTCATTACACGCTTCGCCTGGTCGGTAATGGACTGCCATTGGTGACGGGTGCCCACGGTGCCGCAGTGCGGTTCAAGTTGGAATACTTTTGAACACGGGTTGCTTTAATGTTAAATACGTTGAAGGTCAAAAATACACTTCGTCCGAGTATCGTTGGCGGGTTGATGTCACTGGCAGGCACAGCAATGGGCGCCGCTGATATCGAGTTTAATACCGATGTTCTTGATCTTGTCGATCGCTCTAATATTGATTTATCTCGGTTTGCGCGCAGCGGTTTTATCCTGCCCGGCACTTACTCGATGGTGGTACAGATCAATAGCCAGTCTATGGCTGAACATTCAATAGCGTTCTATCACCCTGATGACGACCCGAAAGGCAGTCAAGCCTGTTTGTCAGCGGAACTGGTGGAACAGTTGGGCCTGAAAGAGTCCGGTGCCGCCACACTTAAATGGTGGAAGGGCGGGCAGTGCCTGGACATTCAAAGTTTGCCGGGCATGGAAGTCAGTGGTGACCTGGCGACGTCCACCCTGAACATCAACCTGCCCCAAGCCTACCTTGAGTACAACGCGATCAATTGGGACCCGCCCTCGCGTTGGGATGAAGGCGTGCCGGGGTTGTTGCTGGACTACAACCTGACGGCGCAATCGAATTACCAAAAGAACGAGCGCACCCGCAATAACCTCAGTGGCAATGGCACCGTCGGGGCCAATGCCGGGGCCTGGCGCCTGCGTGCGGATTGGCAGGGGCGTGTGGAAAAAGGCCGTGAAGGGCCGGCGGGTGATCGCCAGATAGAGTGGAGCCGCTACTACGCATATCGCGCCATTCCAGCGCTGAGAGCGCGCTTGCTGGTGGGCGAAAACTACCTGTACTCCGACCTGTTTGATAGCTTTCGCTTTACCGGCGTGGCGCTCAATTCGGATGAAAGCCAACTGCCGCCCAACTTGCGTGGTTATGCCCCGGAAGTGGTCGGGGTGGCCAAGACTAATGCAAAAGTCGTTATCAGCCAGCAGGGGCGTGTACTGCATGAAACCCTGGTGGCGGCAGGCCCGTTTCGCATCCAGGACCTCAACGACGCCGTGACCGGCAAGATCGACGTGCGCGTTGAAGAGCAAGACGGTTCGGTGCACACCTTCCAGATGGACACGGCAGGCGTTCCCTACCTGACGCGCCCCGGGCAGGTTCGCTACAAGGTCGCGACAGGGCGCCCGACCAATCTGCAGTACGGCGCCGAAGGCAACGCGTTCGGCACCGGCGAGTTCTCCTGGGGCATCAGCAACGGCTGGTCGCTGTTTGGCGGCGGCATGACCGACAACAACTACCGCGCGCTCACGGTCGGTGCGGGGCGTGACCTGTTGGCGTTCGGGGCTGTCTCGCTGGACGTTACCCAATCCCATGCCAATGTGTGGAACGAGTCACTGTCGGGTAAATCCTATCGCCTTCAATACTCCAAGAACTTTGAACAGTACGACAGCCAGGTGACCTTTGCCGGTTACCGGTTTTCCGACAAGAACTACTTGAGTATGGCTGAGTACCTGGATGCCCGGCATTACGGTTTGAGCGGCGAACTCGGCGGGCGTGGGCGCTTCAACGAGAACGGTGAGTACAGCGAGGACTGGCGGCCGATCGGCGGCAATAAAGCCCTGTACACGGTGACGGTGAACAAACAGTTTCGTGATATGGGCACCACCGTCTACGCAAGCTACAACAAACAGACGTATTGGGACCGGCCGGACACCCAGCGTTGGAACCTGACAGTGTCCCGCTACTTCAATGTGGGCAGCGTCAAGAACATGAGCTTGTCACTGAATGCCTACCGCACTCAGGAATACAGCTACAAAGATAACGGCTTGGCGCTGACGGTGAGTTTACCGTTGGGGCGCACCGGCACCTTGTCGATGGATACTAACAGGGCCGCAGGCGAAAACACCTTTTCAACGCGCTACGCCGATCGCTTTGATGAGCGTAATAGCTACCAGCTCAGTGCAAGTGACAAATCCGCCAGTGGTTACCTCAGCCATATCGGTGACCAGGCCGACATCGACGTCAGCGTCAGTACGCAACAGGGGAATGGCCGGACCTTCGGTGCGACGGTTCGCGGCGGTGGCACGCTCACGCCTTACGGTGGCGCACTGCATCGAACCAGCAGCACCGGCGGCACCCGCCTGATGGTCGACACCGCAGGTGTGGCCGATGTGCCGGTACGCGGTTATGGCACCCCTACGCGCAGCAACGCCTTCGGCAAAGCGGTGATCTCCGATATCAGCAGCTACCAGCGCACGGCAGCCAGCGTTGATCTGGAGAAATTGCCGAGCAATGTCGAAGCCACGCAATCGATGACGCAGCTGACGCTCACCGAAGGCGCCATCGGTTATCGCGCGCTGGACGTGGTTGCCGGCGAGAAAGCCATGGCTGAACTGCGGCTGCCCGATGGCACGTCACCGCCGTTTGGCGCGACGGTGCAGAACCTCAAACAACAAGACACCGGCATTGTGAATGACGGCGGCAGCGTCTACCTGAGCGGCATTCAGCCGGGCGGGCAGATGAGTGTCAGTTGGGGCGGCGATGCGCGGTGCATCTTCACGCTGCCCACGGTGTTGCCGCCAGATAGCCTGACCCATGCCCTGAAACTGCGCTGCCAAATGGTAGCCGCCACTGATCAAGCCCTGCCCGAGCCTGAAGCACTGACCGGCCAGCGCACCCCTATGGAGAACCCATCCTCATGATGCTCACGACACGCCTTACCTTACCGACCTTCGCGTTGCTGGCGCTCGGCTTGAGCCAGAGTGTCAACGCCGCTGTCGGCCTGGACCGCACCCGAGTGATTTTTGATGGTGGCAAGGATGCAACCAGCGTCAACATCACCAATAACAACACCCAGTTGCCGTACCTGGCCCAGGGTTGGATCGAAGATGAAGACGGTAAAAAAATCAATTCGCCCCTGATCGTACTGCCGCCGGTGCAACGCCTGGAGCCGGGCAAGCAAAGCCAGGTCAAAGTCCAGGCGCTGCCGGCAGCCAAGTCGTTGCCGCAGGATCGAGAGACCGTCTACTACTTCAACCTGCGGGAGATTCCGCCGCGCAGTGACAAGTCCAACACCCTGCAGATTGCCCTGCAAACCCGAATCAAATTGTTCTACCGCCCGCAGGCGATTACGCCAAGCCAGCAAGACCTGTCCACCCCCTGGCAGGAAAAGCTGACGCTGACCCGCGACGGCGACCGTTACCAGGTCAACAACCCGACGCCTTACTACGTGACCCTGGTGGATGCGCGCAGCAGCAAGGACGGCAAAACCGTGGCCGGGTTTGTACCGGTGATGGTTCCGCCCAAAGGCACGCTGGCCCTGGGGCCAACCGCCCGGGAACTTGGCAACACGCCTTACCTGGCCTACGTGAATGATTACGGCGGACGCCCGCTGATGCCCTTCACCTGCACAGGCTCAACGTGCCAGGTGAATGTGCAAGCGTCAGCGTCTACCCAGTAATGCTGGCTGCCGGAGAAAACCATGAATTCGCACAACGTGAAGGTCTTGGGCGGCCTGCTACTGGCCTTTATGGGAAGCGCATACGCCGCCGAGGACGGCGAGGATGTGGAGGGCATGAACGGCATGCTCAACGTACTCGGGACCCTGCATGAAACCCCTTGCAGCCTGGAGATGACATCACTGCATCAAACCGTTGAGTTGGGCGCCGTCACCACCAGCCAGTTGCAACGGCCGGGTGACCAGGCGACGTCCGTGGCGTTTCAGCTGCGTTTCAGCGATTGCAACCGCACCGCCGGCAGCATTCGCAACGAACGCACGGGCAACCTGACCTGGAGTGCTTTTCAGCCTGTGCTGTCGGTCGCGTTCATGGCGCCGGCCGATGCTGATGATCCACGCCTGGTCAAAGTACAAGGCATCACCGGCATGGGCCTGCGCTTGACCGACGACCTGGGGCGCGATGTACAGCTGGGCTCAAGGGGCCAACCGTTATTTTTGACGTTGGGCAAAGACACCCAGACCTGGAATGTCCAGCCCACGCGTACGTCTGCGTCGTTGAGCAGCGGGGCATTCAAGGCCGTGGTGGATTTCAGGCTCAACTATGAGTGAGGGCAGAACTATGGCTAAGCCAACCGGCCCGTGGGCCATGCTTATCGGTGGCGGCCTGCTGTGGGCCGCCGGCCAGGTGGTGCAGGCCGATACCAACCTGACCATCCGCGCGACGATCATCGCGCCGCCACCGTGTGTGATCAACGGCGGCAGCACGCTGGATGTGCCGTTCGGCAATGACCTGCTGACGTCGCGGGTGGATGGGGTGAATTACCGTCGAGAGGTGCCTTACACCGTGGTCTGTGATTCGCCGTTCAGCAACGCGATGAAACTGGAACTCAAGGGCACAGCGGCGGCGTTTGATCCTGACGTGCTCTTGACCCGCAAGGCGGACCTTGGGGTCAAGCTGTTCATCAATGGGGCCGACTGGCCGCTGAATACGGCGGTGAATTTTACCCACCCGAACTTCCCGGTCGTGCAGGCGGTGCCAGTCAAACGTGCGGGCAGCCGCCTGACAGGAGGCGTCTTTGATGCGGCCGCCACCCTTGTGGTCGATTACCAATGAAGACGTTTACCCATAAAGAGAAACGCCCCATGACCTTTTGGCAGCAGCGAGCATTGCTCGCCTTGTGTTCCATCGGCCTGTGCAGCGGTGCGTCGGCCAACCTCACGTTCAGCGGCACGCTGAACGAGCCGCCGCCCTGCACGATTGATGCGGGCAACACCATTGAGGTCGACTTTGGCGACGTCGGGGTCAAGCGCGTCGATGGCGTGAAGTACCGCAAGGGCGTCGGCTACACCATCACCTGTGGCGCCGACACGCTGCCGTGGGAGTTGAAGTTGAGTGTCAACGGCACCGCCACGGCGTTTGACGGCTCGGCGGTGCAGACCAGCGTGCCGGAGCTGGGCATCCGGCTGTTCCAGAACAACCTGCCGTTTGCGCTTAACACGCCACTGGATATCAACCTGTCGTCACCGCCCGTATTGGAAGCCGTGCCCGTCCAACGGCTGGGTGCCGTGCTGACGCCCGCGCGGTTTACGGCGGTGGCCACGCTGTTGGCCGAATACGAGTAGGAGTCGAGTCTATGCGAGATCAAATGGTTCACAGGGCCTGGCCCGGTGCAGGGCTGGCCGTACTGCTGGTGTTCGGCCTGCTCCCCGAGGCGTATGCCGCTGACAACCTGAGTTTCAAGGGCAACCTGGTGGAAGAAGCCTGCACGATTCGTCCGGGGGACGAGGCGATCAAAATGGAACTCTGGGACGTGACCAGCAAGCACCTCTACATCAACACGCGCTCACAGGGGCGCAGGTTCGAACTGCACCTGGAAGACTGTGACACCACGATTGGCAACACGGTGACCATCTCGTTTGGCGGCACGGAAAGCGCGGCGCTGCCCGGGTTGTTCGCACTGGACGGTGGCAGTGGCGCCACGGGCATCGGCGTTGGCATCGAGACCCTGAGCGACAAGCCGTTGCCCATCAACGCCGTGAGTGACGAGCAGCGCTTGGTGGATGGCAACAATGTGATTGAGCTCAAGGCCTACGTGAAGGGCGAGCCTCAAGCCATCCGGGACCAGACCATCGGGCCTGGAGCGTACACCGTGACCTCGACGTTTACGCTCGACTACCCGTGAAGATGAGCGGTTATTCGGAGGCTGAAAAAACGCCTCCTTCAAACCTCAACTCTCTTCTGCGCAGCCACCTTATGTACGGGAACGTCCCGGGGGCGGCGCCTGCGCAGAAGAGTAACGAGAGATCAAAATGAAACGACTATATACAGCCATTGTGCTTCTCGTTTTTATGGGTATTACACCGGCCGTAAGGGCAGTTGATTGCCGTGTGAATGGTGCAGGGTGGACAACGGTCGGGGGCGGAAATTTAAACCTGCAAGTTCCCGTCAATGTCCGATTGGATACCAGCCAAAACCGGGTTTTCCTCGAAGGGGCGAGGCTTGAATGTCGCTACACGCCAGGCCCTTGGACTCCATCGGTGAGTGAGGACTACTGGGCAACGGGCAATTTAGCGGGCACGCCTTGGACACCGGGCCCCAAGTTCGTCTCGGAAGGCACGGGCTTGCGAGTCAATGGGACGAACATGAACACCCCGGTTCCCACTGGGATCCGGGTAGCCACCATGCCCGATAACGCAATAGGGTATCCGATTGATGTAACCCCTTATATTTTGATGCGTAACAGCCCAGGGAATCCGATCGACGTTCGAATTGGGGACAATCTCGGGCTATTGCGTATGACCCAGACGAATAATGGCGGGACGGGCTCCACACAGCTCTTGGTCACTTACATCGCCAACAACAATTTCACTGTGTCCCCGTCCACCTGCACCATCAACAATAACAACCCGCTCGAGATCAACTTCGGCACCGTGCACCAAAGGGCGATCGGCACCGATCCGTTGACCACCACCATCCGCAGCGATCGCAGGCTCGCGTACTCATGCCCGGACGGCGGGATTACTACGCCGATCACCATCACCTACAAAGGCAGCCCGTCGGCGTTTGACACGCGCCTTTTGGTGATGACCAACCCGGACGTGGGCACCGCAATGCTGCGCAACGGCGCAGCGGTTC
>PJQF01000126.1_pt1 | contig 47945 bp, 43 predicted proteins | sample 1503741 | NCBI WGS metagenome assembly PJQF01 (sample SAMN07775949, study PRJNA414020) | Biofilm metagenome, whole genome shotgun sequencing project. | isolation source: biomolecule (vanillin) treated reverse osmosis membrane biofilm | place: India: Nagpur | collected 2017-03-21 | reverse complement strand
TGATCCGCCTTGAAGCCGGCCTGATGGTCGCGCCCCTGGAGCCTTGATGGCACGTTTGCCGCTGTTGCGCCTGTTCAGCCTTGCCATGCGTCAATTGCTGCGCGATGCCCGCGCCGGCGAATTGCGCGTGTTGTTCTTTGCCCTGCTGGTGGCCGTGGCCGCCAGCACTGCTATCGGTTACTTCGGTGCACGTCTCAACGGCGCCATGATGTTGCGCGCCACCGAGTTCCTAGGCGCCGACCTGGTACTTGAAGGAAGCTCACCAGCCCGGTCCGAGCAAATCCGCTCCGGGACCGAACTGGGCCTGGATCACGCGCGAGTCGTGGAGTTCTCCAGTGTTATCGCCACAGATAACGGTATCCAGCTTTCCAGTATCAAGGCGGTCAACGAGCAATATCCGCTGCGAGGCGAACTGAAGAGCGCTGCTGCGCCCTTTGGCGATGAAACCCCTGGCGGCGGCCCCAAACCCGGCGAAGCCTGGGTGGAGGCGCGGCTGCTGACGGCACTGGACCTCAAAATCGGCGACAGCGTCGATGTCGGCATGAAAACCCTGCGTCTGGCCCGCGTACTCACCTACGAACCAGATCGCGCCGGCAACTTCTACAGCCTCACGCCAAGGGTGATGATCAACCTGGCAGACCTGGACGCCACCGGCGTGGTCCAACCCGGCAGCCGCGTCAGCTACCGCGAATTATGGCGCGGGCCGCCGGAAAGCACGGTGCTGCAAACCTATCGCGACCTGCTCAAGCCGGGGCTCGCCGCCAACCAGCGACTGCAGGACTCACGCGACGGCAATCAACAGATTGGCGGCGCCTTGGGCAAAGCCGAGCGCTACCTGAACATGGCCAGCCTGGTAGCCGTGCTGCTGGCCGGCGTGGCCGTGGCTTTGTCGGCCAACCGCTTTGCCACCCGACGCTTCGACGCCAGTGCATTGCTGCGCTGCCTGGGACTGTCACGACGCGAAGCCATGTTGCTGTTCAGCCTGCAACTGACCGTACTGGGTTTGCTCGCAAGCCTGGCCGGCGCCCTGCTCGGTTGGCTGGCACAGTTCGGCTTGTTCTATTTCCTGCACGACCTGCTGCCCGCGGATGTTCCCCCCGGGGGACTGTTGCCGGCCGTTGCCGGGATCGGCACCGGGCTGGTGGCTCTCGCCGGTTTCGCCCTGCCGCCGTTGGCAGCACTCGGTCGGGTACCGCCGTTGCGGGTGTTGCGCCGCGACCTGCTGCCAATTCCGTCCAGCACCTGGATGGTTTACGGCGCTGCGCTGTTCGCACTGGGCCTGATCATGTGGCGCCTGAGCCTGGATCTGGTGCTGACCTTCGCCCTGCTGGGCGGTGGCGTGGTGGCTGCGCTGGTCCTCGGCGGCTTGCTTTTGCTGCTGTTGCAAAGCCTGCGGCGCCTGCTGGCTCGCGCCTCCCTGCCCTGGCGCCTGGGCTTGGGCCAACTGCTGCGCCACCCATTGGCGGCGGCGGGCCAGTCACTGGCGTTTGGCTTGATCTTATTGTCCATGGGTTTGATCGCCCTGCTGCGCGGCGAATTGCTGGACACTTGGCAAAACCAGTTGCCCAAGGACGCGCCTAACTACTTTGCGCTGAACATCCTGCCGGCCGACAAGGACGCCTTTAGCGCCCGTCTGCTGGAAGTGCAGGCGCAATCAGCGCCGCTGTACCCCGTGGTGCCGGGCCGGTTGATTAGCATTAATGGCGACCCGGTACAGGACATAGTCAGCAAGGACTCCAGCGGCGACCGCGCAGTACAACGCGACCTGAGCCTGACCTGGGCCGCCGACCTGCCACCGGGCAATACGCTGACTGCAGGCTCATGGTGGTCGCAACGACCCACCGAGGATATTCCTGGCGTCTCGGTAGAAGCCAAAGTTGCTGAAAGCCTCAAGCTTAAGTTGAACGATCAACTGGTGTTCACCATTGCCGGGGAAAATCGTGAAGCGCGGGTCACCAGCCTCCGAACCATCAACTGGGATAACTTCCAGCCGAACTTCTTCATGATTTTTCAGCCCGGCACGTTGAAGGACCTGCCGGCCACCTACCTGACCAGCTTCTACCTGGCGCCAGGGCATGACCAACAAATCGTCGATCTGTCGCGAGCATTTCCGGCGGTTACGATCCTCCAGGTTGAGGCCCTGCTGGAGCAATTGCGCAGCATCCTCGCCCAAGTGACCCTGGCGGTGGAATACGTGCTGTTGTTTGTACTGGCTGCCGGGATGGCCGTGTTGTTCTCCGGTTTACAGGCCACGCTGGACGAGCGCATCCGCCAAGGCGCACTGCTACGAGCGCTGGGCGCGGAACGCAAGCTGCTGGTCAAGGCACGGCGTATCGAGTTTGGCTTGCTGGGCGCCGTCAGCGGTTTGTTGGCGGCATTGGGTACCGAACTGGTGACCTGGGTGCTGTACCGTTATGCCTTTGACCTGGTCTGGCACCCGCACCCATGGCTGTTGCTGCTGCCGATCATCGGCGCCGTACTGATCGGTGCCGCAGGAGTATTCGGCACACGCCGCGCGTTGAATGCCAGCCCACTGACGATATTGCGCGAAGGCTGAAACGCCGATGGCCCGCACTCTTCAAAGACTGCGGGCCATCATTGCCTATTTCACATATTCGATCCCGGTGATCCACCAGCACACTTCGCCACCGGGAGTCTGCACGATGGCCTCATCGTCGACCTCCTTGCGCAACAAGGCACGAGCCATCGGTGAGTCGATAGAAATGTAATCCATCCGGTCATAAATCTCGTCATAGCCGACTATGCGAAAACGCTTGGTCTCTCCCTGCTCGTTTTCAATATTGACCCAAGCACCAAAAAAAACCCTACCTTCCTGCTCGGGCATGTACTCCACCACGCGCATGTCTTCCAGACGCTTGCGCAGGTAACGCACCCGTCGGTCGATTTCTCGCAGCAGCTTCTTGTTGTACTGGTAGTCGGCATTCTCACTGCGATCCCCCAGTGAGGCGGCCCACGTCACCTTGCGCGTGGTATCTGGACGTTTTTCGCGCCACAGATAATCCAGCTCTTTCTTCAGCGCCTCATGACCTTCTTTGGTAATCAGCTTGGTACTCAAACGCATGCATCCCCAGGCAATGTCCATAGATGCCGATAGGCCAGGCAATAACTCCCTGACGTCGGTTCGCTGGGGTTGATGATAAATGAACCCGGGAAAGTAGCCAGGGCAGTCTAACCATCCAGGGTCTGATCCAGCTCAAGCAGCACACCGCGCAAACTCTGGCGTAAACCCGACACTTGCGAAGTCATCACTTTCAGGGCTTCGGTCCGCTGACTGACGGCCAACGATTGGTCATGCAACTGAGTGGTGCGCTGTTCCAATTCGCGGGTCCTTTCATCCAATTGACTCTGCTCTTGCTGCAATCGGGCCTGCCATTGATCAAGGGCTGTTTCGCGTTCCATTGCAGCGAGTTTTTGTTGGGTGAGTTCCTGAGCGACACGAGCAAGGTTGGTCAGCGTACTGTCCACTTCGAACAGGTTGCAGCGGTCTGCTGGCGCCAGTTGCTTTGGCTGCACCGGAGCGTCTGGCTCATTCATTACGGCTGGTGCAGTCCGCAACACGGTCACCGGCTCATTGATTGGCATCTGCCTTGGCTCTTCTGGCGTCTGTTCATTTACGGGCAACTGGGCAGGCTCGGTTGGGTCCGCGTCCCTGGGAGGCGCACTCATTTTCGACGAGAAGCGAATGGAAGGCACAATCAATGAAGCACTTTCGATGGGTGGCATCACCGGAGCAGACATTCCCAGGGTGATCACCTTCATCACCAGGGCCTTCTTGATGGTCACCGAATGATGCTCTTCAGGCCTCGCAGGGGGCAGTTTGCACCCTTTCAAATCGAGAAAATGATAAGAAACTTGAGTGTCGGTAACACTGCCGGTCTTAATACCCGACGCCGATGTAAGAATCTGCTTAAAAACTTGCATTGCCACCTGTAAGTCTTCCTTGGACTCTACCCCATCTAGAAAATACCGATCGAGTTTTTTGCGCAGGGTTGCGATATAGACCCTTGAACTCGCCGGCTCCACCTCTTCATCCAAGCTATAAACAAGAAAGTTTGAGGCAATCTGACCAACAGCAAATCCACAGAGCAACGCCCCGTTGACCGGCGTATCTTGGCCATCGCGTTCAAGAACAAGAGTACGTAGAAGCATCATGATAATCAGGTCTCATTAGACATTCGGAAAATCTCTACAACTCCCAGACAAACACTAGGCAGTTAGAGATTACAAACACAAAACAATTGTTCCAGCGACCTGCCTAGCGTGCACGTAGGACTTTTCCTATTAATGCTTATCGGAGTTCCCAAAAACCACTATTGCTCGTATTCTTTTTCAACATCTTCGCCCTGCGCGCACCATACTAAATGATCAAAATAACCAACCTGACAAAACATCTAAACAAGAAAACAATAATCAACGATTTTTCATTTAGCGCCTGCAAACATGAATGCCTGGGACTATTCGGAGAAAATCCTACAGTTAAAACAGCACTTCTCGATTTAATCTCAGGCTCGACACTCCCCTTCAGCGGACATATCAACATCCAAGGTATCGATACAACCACCCAATCGCATAAAGTAAAAAAGATAGTCGGCTACCAAATTAACAAGTGTGTCAGTCACCCGACGATGCTGGTTAAAGAGTTCCTTGACTACATCGCAGCCATCCGCGGACTTCGCGGCACCGAAAAGCGCGCAAAGGTTGAACAGGCTGCTGCACGATTGGAATTGTCATCGGTGCTCAACGCGCCCCTTGATGCGCTGTCGATCAGCCTTAAGCGCAAAGTCGCCATCGCCCAAGCCATCTTGCACACCCCTACGCTGCTGTTACTCGATGAGCCAACTGAAGGGCTCACACCTGATCAAAAACACAAATTCAGGGCGCTCATCCAGTCGTTGACACAAGACATGACAGTGATCGTCGCCTCCCGCCACTGCGATGAATTATCCGAGTTCTGTACTCGCGCGCTGGTTATCGCAGGCAATCGCCTGGTGGCCGACACCCCAATGCCCGATTTGCAACGCAACTCCCGTCATTTTCAGGCGGTCACCCTCGCCGCAGACGCTCCGTTGGACTTGTTGGCTCTGGCCGTACTGCCAGGTGTGGCAGGGATCGAAGAGCATCGGCATGCACCCGGTACGGTGACCGTCCTGGCCATGCCGGGACACACCATCTACCCCCACATCAATGCACTCATTGCCCATCGCCGATGGAAAATCAACTCACTGAACCTAGAGCCCGGTCGACTGAGCGATGTGGTTCATCATCTGAGCCGTGAGGCCCGTCTTTGAAACTGCTGCCAGTCATTTTCAAGCGTCAACTTCTCCACTACGCCTGCACACCCGGCACTTATCTGAGCGTTGCCATTTTTTCAGTGCTTTACGTGGCACTCGGGTTGCACATGAGTCCGTGGCCTGAACACGACATCAATACCTTGCAGGTTTTTTTCCAGTTGCACCCTTGGCTATATCTACTATTGATTCCTTCACTCGCTACGCAACTTTGGTCGGACGAATCCAATGCAGGCTTTCTCGACCTGATGAAAACAGTGCCCGTCACGACGCATGAATGGGTTGTTGGAAAATTTCTAGCAGCCTGGGCCGTGGTGGGCATGGCCCTGATGTTGGCGTTCCCCCTCGTCATCATTGCCAACTACATGGGTAATGCAGACAACAATATTATTGCCTCGCAATTTATGTCTAGCTGGCTGCTGGCAGGCAGTTATTTATCTGTTGGATTGTTTATTTTCACACTGCTGCCTCAGCGCACTGTCCTTTTCATACTGACAGTAGGCTTGCTGCTCACCTCCAGCGCTCTTTCTTATTTGCTTGATGCACTAGAGCATCAGGCGCCCATCTGGGCAATAGACAGCCTGACCTCCCTAAGCCCTTTTTCAAGGTTCAGCGCTATTGACAACGGAAAGTTTACGCTTCGCGACATCCTTTACTTCATTAGTATAATAGTCGCCTTCCTCACAGCCACGACAGTAACCCTCAATTACCGACACCGCTGAGAAGGAAAGCCCTCCATGCAACCTACTCTGCGCACAGGCATTACACTCACTGTCATATTGTTATTATTTCTAGCGTTCAACTTAGTTTGGATAGCGAAAATTCCTGATATTCGATGGGATCTTTCGCGACATAAGGTCCACACCCTCTCCCCACCCGCTAGACAATTACTTTCGTCGCTTGAGTCGCCAATGGACTTGTATTACTTCAATACCAATAACGACCCGAAACGAAGCTTCGCCCTAAAGCGCCACGGCAAGCACATAGAAGACCGGTTGCGGGAATACGAAAAAGCAGCGAAGGGTATGATCAATCTGCACCTTATTGATCCCGGATCTTTTTCAGAAGACGCCTACAAAGCCAGGCTTTTCGGTCTCGACGACCAGGCGGGATTTCTGGGGCTAATCGGCACCCGAGCCGGCCACGGAGCGCAACGTATTGAATCATTCAGCCTGGACCGGGAGCCATTGCTCGAATATGAAATCAGCCATCTGATCTATAAGTTGCAGTACCCAGACCGCCCCGTTATCGGACTATTGTCTGGTTTAGCGATGGGAGACTATGCAGGCCAGTTGGTGACGGAAATGCAGCGTCATTTCAACCTGGTCAATCTGGAGGCGACCACCGAGCGCATACCGGAACACGTCAAAACGCTTATGGTCGTGCGTCCTGAAGCGCTGCCCGAACAATCGTTGTATGGGATTGAACAATTTGTGTTGAGGGGCGGTAAATTGATGATGTTTATCGACCCCATGCCTGAGCAAAGTTCGAACATCACGTCCGCCAATACCCGTCTGACAGAGGTGCTTTCCGCTTGGGGCGTAGAGATGCCAGCAAACAAGTTTCTAATCGACCACCGCTACGCGGAATCGGCGGCACCTGAGCTGGGTAAGCTCCCAGTGCAGTATCCGGGCAGATTGAAGCTGCATCGGCAGGCAATGAACACGCACGACATCAGCACTTGGAAACTGAATACTGTGACGGTATCGAGCAGCGGTGCGCTTTTTCATCGCAAAAAAAGCGGCACCACCCTCACCCCGCTTCTGCAAAGCTCCGGGCAATCCAGGTTGCTGGAAACCAACCGATTTACCTCAGCACATGAGATCGACTCAACGGCCGATAACGCATCCACTCGGGCGCAACACCATGTGATTGCAGCTCGTATAGAGGGGCCAGCCTACTCAGCATTCCCCGATGGCATTAAGGAGCAGCCCGCAGGTTTGCAAAAAGCGGCACAGATCCATGTGGTGGTAGTGGCCGACACTGATTTGCTCACGGATCACATCAATAGCTCAGCGCCTGACAGCAACGCAGTCTTTATCTTAAATACGCTGGATAACCTGTCCGCAAGCGATTCACTGGCCAATATCCGCCCGCGCGCACCGATGGACAGATCGAAGAACATGATGGAGCGGATACGCGACAACGCCGAACAAGCCTACGTGCAGAAGGCGACTGAATTGGAACGGCGTCTGTTACGAACGGAACAGGAATGGCAAATGCTGAACCCACCGGCAGCCCCCCTCGGCTCCCAAGCAGTGGACACCACCCCCCAATTGGTGGCGCTCAACAAGGAGCGCCTGCGCTTACCCATGGAATTACACGCTTTGAGGGCTCAGACGCACGCTGAGGTGCATCGCCTGGAGCTCGCGATAAAGCTGTTCGTGACCTTGGCAATCCCGGGCGTGCTCTGTCTGGTCGCTTGGGTGGTTTTTGTAAGGAATAAACGGCGCCGATTACAGGCGAGTGTCGGACTCTCCTGAGCCCTCAACGCCTGGCAATCAGCCCCTGCCGGGCAATACGTGTGAGTTGACGAATCACTTCAGCCGCGTCGCTGGCACTGGGCGCCTGGATAACTGCCAGGTCGAAGCTATTACTCGCAAAACGGGCCAGGGAACCGCCATCTTCGACAAACTGGATCAGGAAAGCCGAAGGCCGCCCGGTGCGACGTGGCCAGCCGTCCAGGTAACGCAACAGCGTGGGCTGGTGCTTACCGCCCAAGAGGATTTTCGGATTGCGTTGAGTAAGGTCCGCAGTGATCGGAGCCAGGCGTATCAGGGGGCGTAGTGCATTCATAGTGTCGTGTCTCTGCCTCAAAAGTCTGCGGGCAGGTGAGAGGCAACACCGAACCAGCGCTTTAGCGGTATTTCGAAGCTGTTTCCTCAGGGGAGAACAGGCTTCTGTCGGGCTGCATCGAGTCCCAGTGGCGCCCCGCAATTAGCTGTTTAAATCGGCGCATGGGCAGCATCCTAGAGAAGCCGGATGGCCGATGTCAAGAATCCCGAGCAACGAAAAGGCCCGCACATGGCGGGCCTCTTCAGGTGTTGTAGAGGGGTCAGTTGGCTATTGCACGGTCGGCAGACAGTTTGCCGGCACCTTCCAGCAGCACTGCCACGGACCCGCCCAACAAGGCTAATGCGAACTCGTAACCGTTGTTGGCCATGAACAGACCGTTATGGATATGTACCGAGAAGATTGCCACCACCGACAGAATGGTCAGGCCCAACGCAGCAGGGCGTACCAGCAGACCGATGATCAGGGCCAGGCCGGCGAAAAACTCGGTTCCGCCCGACAGCAGCGCCATCAGGGTACCCGGCGCCAGGCCGATGCTTTCCATCCATTGGGCAGTGCCCGCCAAGCCGTAGCCGCCAAACCAACCGAAGAGTTTTTGCGAACCGTGGGCGGCGAAGATGATGCCAACAACAATGCGCAGGATGGTCAGACCGTAGCCGGCACGAGTGGACAGTAGGCTTTTGATCATTGGGCTCATGGAGTAAATCCTTTTCGAAGTAGGGGTTGGTTGGCCGCTATATTAATCAGTTTAAACAATGATAAAAGCCAAAAAAATGCCTGATTAACATCGATAAAATCGATTACTTCCGTGAGGCAATTTTCGGTGCTGGCGGCTCCAGGGACTCACGCTCCCGATCGAACGCCAAGAAGTACTTGTTGACGCTATTAACATAGCTGACGCCGCCCATTCCCACCTGTTCCATGGCAATGCGCTCCACCTGGAAGAACCATTGGTTGGGGTTCAATCCCCGGCGCCGGGCCTCGGTGCGCATACCCTGCACGCGCTCCGGGCCCATGTTGTAGGCCGCGAGTACAAAAGCCATGCGTTCACGCTCGTTGAGCTTGGGGCTGGCGAAGAACTTGCGACGGATCAACGCCAGATAACGCGCGCCCGCCTGCACATTACTGTCGAGACTTTCGATATTGTTGACGCCCACCCGCTGGGCCGCTGAGGGTGTGATCTGCATCAAGCCGGTAGGGCCACCGCTGTTGCGCGCGCCAGGATCGAAGGCGGATTCCTTGAAAGCCAGCGCTGCAAGGTTAAGCCAGTCCATGCCCTGCTCGCGGGCATGTTTTTGCAGCACTGGCCGCAGCTTTTCCAGGCGCTGGCGGTCGGCGCGGGCCAGTGGGTTCCGCACCTGGTAGAGGCGTCGATAAATGCGTTGAAACGCCACGTCCTGGTCGGAAGGCGTGCGATAGGTCTTGAGAAAGCGATCAATACTTGCACGCAGCATCGAAGCGTCCTGGCGAACAAACCAGTATTCATCGCCGGGTTCGCTGATGACGACTTGTTTGTCGAAGCGCAACTTGGGCAGGATCTTAGACCAGCGTTCGGCAATCGGTTTCTCGACAATGGTGAGATGGAAAATCCCCGCCTGCACCATTTCCAGAACGTCCTCCACTGCCAGGGTCGGGTCCACCCATTCCACCTTCACCGGTGGCTGCTTGTGCAGAGCCAGCTTCTGATTGACCTGGCTGATGGCATCCGCTGCCGCACTGCCAGTGGTCAGCGCCAGCGTTCGTCCTGACAGTTGCTCCAACTTGGTAAAACGCCGCTCGCCCTTCACCCCCACCAGCCACAACGGTACAGCGCTGGCAATCGGGCTACTGGTGCTGATCTTGTGAGCAGCCTTCACATCAAGCAACTCGCCAGGAGCAACCAGATCGCCTTCACCACGGGCCAGCGCGCCGAGCAATTGATCCTTGGCCTTGGGGATTATCTTGAGGTTTATTTCCTGGCCATCACGGGCGTGACCGTTGAGGTATTGCTCGAAGGCGCGTAGGCGGTGGTATTCAACACCTATGGCCTGGCCCTGCACTTCGCCGGAACTGTTGCGACTTTGGTTGACCAATACCCGAAGGGTGCGACTTGAACGAATCTCCGCCAAGTCACGGACCTTGCCAGGCTTGGTCACTTCCAGCGGCCCGTCCAGACGCGCAACCGCCGCCAAAGGCAACAGTAACGCCAGGCACAACATAAGCAACGCCGAGGGTCGGATCATCCGCTCTCCGGAAAGAATACTGGCCAACGCGCTCGCGAAAAACGACGCGGTGGAGGTCAGAAACAGAGCGCTTTATGCGCAGGCTTTGCGTGCAACGGTGGCACAGTGCAGGACGTTCAGCCAAACACGATGTCACTTGCGACGTTCAAAGACAGCTATAACTCATTGTAGTTCTTCGTTTTTCTTATAAATCTACAGCTCTGATATGCTTTCCGGCCGCAGGCGGAGATAGCACCATGCAACTCATTGATATCGGCGTCAACCTGACCAACCCCAGTTTCGACGACAAGCACCAGGCCGTTCTCGACCGCGCCTACGCCGCCGGCGTGCAGCAATTGGTACTCACCGGCACCAGCGTCGACGGCAGCGAACAGGCTCTGGAACTGTGCGTCAACCTCGACGAAAGCGGCCAACGCCTGTTCAGCACCGGAGGCATCCACCCCCACTCCGCCAGCGACTGGAACGTCGACAGCGCCCAGCGTTTGCGCGGTTTACTCAGCGAAAGCCGCGTACGTGCCGTGGGCGAGTGCGGCCTGGATTTCAACCGGGATTTCTCACCGCGCCCGCAACAGGAAAAAGTCCTGGAAGAGCATCTGGCCCTGGCCGTCGAGCTAAAGCTCCCGGTATTTCTCCATGAGCGTGACGCTAACCAACGCCTGCTGGAGATCCTGAAGGACTACCGCGACCACCTCACCGCCGCCGTAGTGCATTGTTTCACCGGCGAACAGGCGGCGCTGTTCAGCTACCTCGACCTCGATTTGCACATTGGCATCACCGGCTGGATATGCGACGAGCGCCGTGGGACGCATCTGCACCCACTCGTCAGAGAAATTCCCCGGGGCCGCCTGATGCTGGAAAGCGATGCGCCTTACCTGCTGCCGCGCACCCTGCGTCCCAAGCCGAAAAACGGTCGTAACGAACCGGCTTATCTGACGGAAGTACTGCGCGAAGTCGCCCTGCACCGCAACGAAAGCGCGCAAGACTTGGCCGACCACAGCACTGCCTGTTCACGCGCTTTTTTTGGGTTGCCGACCTTGGATTGATGCGGCGCATTGACCCATGTCAAAACCGGTTTCCTGAGTAGCGGCACAATAATGGCACCTTGCCAATGCTGTTTCCGCTATCAGAGAAAACCTTACATGGGTGCCTGGCTTAGCAATATCTCGCTGAAGTACAAATTCTGGGCCGTCAACGCGGTCGCCTTCATCACCACCCTGCTGCTGGTGCTGTACGCCGTGCAGCTCGAACAACAAGCGCGCAGCACAGCCTCCCAGGTTTCGGCGCAGGCCCAGGGGCGATTGTTGGCGGCTTGGCCAACCAACCAGCCGCTCCCCAAGGACGCGCATTGGCTGACGTTTGCCCGAGGCCAAGTCCCACAGTTGGGCGCTTTGGATCTGTCAGCCCTGAGCACCACCACCGGCTGGGTCGCACTCAATCACGTGCCGCTGTTTGGTGAAAATCCATTGATAGGCGCTGAAGTCATTGCACGGCCGGATGGGCAATACATTGGCGTACTTGCCTACGCGCCAAGCTTGAGCCAGGTCTTCAGTGACCGCTTCGCTAATTACGCTGTGGCTGTCGCAATCCTGATGCTTGTGATGCTTGGCGCTTCGCAACTGCTGATCCGCTTCCTGCTCAGTCAGCTCAACACGCTCAAGGATGTCATGCTGCACGTGGAGAAAACCGGCGACCTGTCGGCCCGCGTTCCCCTGGCCTGCAAGGATGAAGTCGGCCAGATGGCCAGCGCGTTCAATGCCATGCAGGCTGGCTACCAGCGCGTGGTCAGCACCGTGGCGCGCACCGCTCGGCAACTGGACGAAGGCGCTGCACGTCTGGCCAGCAGCATGAATGAGGTGCAGCACGGCATGCTCGGCCAGCAAAGCGAAACCGACCAGGCCGCCACGGCCATCAACGAGATGACCGCCACCGTCTACCACATCGCCCAACATGCTGGCGCCACGCGAGATTTGTCCCAATCCGCCGACACCCTCGCCGGTAGCGGCCAGGAAGTGGTGACTCGGGTAAGACACTCGATTGCCGGACTCTCCAGCGGCGTGCAACAAACAGCCGTAATGATCCAGAAGCTTGCTGAAGACAGCCAGAAAATCAACGGTGTAGTCAGCGTGATTCACAGCATCGCCGAACAGACCAACCTGCTCGCCCTCAACGCCGCTATTGAAGCCGCCCGCGCTGGAGAAATGGGCCGTGGCTTCGCAGTAGTCGCCGACGAAGTGCGCAATCTGGCCAAGCGCGTGCAAAGCTCCACCGACGAGATCACCCGTATGGTTTCAGCGCTGCAAGCCGGTACCCGCGACGCGGTGGACTTTATGCAGGAAAGCTCGTTCAAGGCCGACGACTGCGTGCAACAAGCCCAGGAAGCCGGTGCAGCACTCGCCGAAATCACCGGTGCCGTGGCGCAGATGCGTGAAAGCAACACTCAAATCGCCGTTGCCGCCGAACAGCAAAGCCATGTGGCCGAAGAGATGAACCGCGCAGTGGTCAGTATCCGCGATGTGACCGAGAACACCGTGCAACAAACCGTGGATTCGGCAACGACCAGCAATGAACTGGCGACGTTGGCAGGGGAGTTGAGCAAGGCGATTGGGCAATTGAAACTGTAGGACTGGCTATGAGCCCCATAGCGAGCCCCAATTCGCCCACGCGCCCGCCCCCACCTAAACTCTCTCCATGTTGTTTCAACGGACAGAGGAATCACCATCATGGGCAAACGTCATCCCAATCTCCCCGCCTGGCAATGGCGTAGCTACCCGCAGACGCACCAGCATCCAACGAACCTGGCCTTGAACCTGATCGCCGTGCCGCTGTTTATCGTTGGCTTTCTGTTGATCGTTTCTGGAGCCTTTAGTCTGAGCCTGGCCAGTTTCGCCGTTGGCGTAGTCGGCATTCTGGCCGGCCTGGCATTGCAGCGTCATGGTCACAGCCTGGAAGCCCAGGTGAGTCAGCCGTTCAGTGACCGCAAACATGCGGTGAGCGCCTGGTAATTGAGCAGTTCGTGACCTCTGCGCGCATTGTGTCAAGCAGTGGCGGGTGGCGCGCCTGGCGCCAGCGCCATCTGCACTGATGCTTAAGCGAATACCACAACAGTCTGGCGGCTGATAGCAATCAACTCGCCGGTAGGGCTCCACAGCGCAGCGGCAGCATGGCCGTAGCCGTCGCGGGCGTGTTCGATGTTGACGCAGTACTGGCACCAATCGAGGGTGGTCAGATCCTGCAACGGTTGGATGAATTCGATGGTCCAGGTCAGGGTGCTGCCCGGTGCCGGTTTCTTCAGGTGCGGCAGCAATGCCGGCGGCCAGGCGTCGACCAGGGCGAGGATATGCGCCTCGGTCAACGGCTCTTCTTTCACATCCCCACGCAAGCGAACCCAGCCCCCCATTTCGCGGGACTTATTACCGGTGAATGGCAGGCCGCCAACGCTCCAGCGCATTGCTAAGTGACGCATAAATTCAGGCGTCACACCCTTGATATAGGGCAACTCCTGGCACTCTTCCCAGTGTTTGAACACCGGCGCCGTGTCGCTTGCCACATCTATCTCTGACTCACGGGATGCGCCAAAACTGGCTTGCACCAGGGTCGCCACTTCACCGTTCTGAACGACGCGGCCTAGCAACTGACTGACTGCCTTGCCTTCGCGCAACACTTCGACTTGATAACTGGCGGGCACATCGGGCGCCACCGGCCCCACGAAGGTTATTGCCAACGACCGCAATGGTCGATCCGCAGGCACTTGGGCACGCAGTGCTTCGTATTGCAAAGCGGCGACCAGCCCGCCAAACGTCGCGCGACCTTGGGCCCATTCAGCGGGGATGGTGACATCCAGCGGGTGGCTACGGGCGGCGTCGAGCAAATCACTAAAGCGCATGGCGACCTCAGGTCAAAGGAAACAGATGAGGGATCTTAACCATCGTGCAGGTGAGGTACAGCGCGTATTCCGGCCAAAAACCGGACCGATTCAGAAACAATCCGCGCTGAGCTTGTCCAGCACCCGATCCGCCTGTCCCTCGGCTTTAGCCATGGTTTTGTGCCATACCGCCACACACGGTTGCAGATCCGCTTGATGTTCAGCCTGGGCCAACCACTGCCAGCAATCATGCCAATCGCCCAGGGCACCTTGGGCTTTCTTCAGGCGCGACATGGCATTGGCGGGCAGTTTGTCCAGTTCCGGATACGCCTCGGCCGCATAACGCACGCGCTTGATCAACAAACGCAGACGGTGGCGATCATGGCCGGGATCCTTGAGGGCTTCACCGAGGGTTTTCCATTGCTTGGCCAGACGCTTCTCGATGCGCGAGCGCAGGCCTTTGAGCAATTTCTGATGTTGGGAGGCGCGAATAAAGCGTGGGAAGGCATCCAGAATCTGCAGCAAGTGCGCCAACTCCGGACTTTGCGCTACCTGGCGATACGCGTCGGGCTGTAGGCGCAGACGCCGATCTGCCGCTTCGTGATGACCATGCAGATGCAGATAAGCAGCCAGCACTTCACGATCACGCAGGGGGGTGGTCAATCGGCCAACGGTGCTGGCAGCCAATTCGAGCTGTTCGACGCCTGGCAACCCACGCAAGGGTCGCAACAGGCTGCGCAGGCGCCGCACGGTGGTGCGCAAGTCATGCAGCGCTTCATCGTCGGTGACGGCGGCGAGGCGAGCCTGGCAGCTCAGCAACCCTACTTCCAGGCCAATGACCTGAGCGACTAACTGATCAACCAACGCTGACATCCTGCCCCCGCCTTTTGATGAAAAATCCTACTTGCTGCCCATGGCTCAACGCCCGGCGCGCGACTCACGAATATAGAACCGTGCCTTCTCAGCCTTGTTGGAGCAGCCTTCAAACGCTTCAAACTGTTGCTGTGTCTTCGCACCGGTCAAGAGGGACAACGCCTTGGAATAGCTGACGGTACCGGCGAACCCTTCGGCCTTGGCCAGGTCCAGTTCTTTCCAGGCAGCGTCCAATTGCGCGCCGCAGCTGTCGCGGTAAGCGGTTTTCCCGGCACAACCGGCCAGGGCCAACAGAATCACAGGCACACACATCCAGGCTTTCATCAATGACACCTCAAAATAAAGAAAAACAGTCGTACGGTTGTAGACGTTGCCTACAACAAAAAGTGCCTTGTCCTTAGCCTGAAATCGATAGTACCTATTGCCAGAGCATACCCGAGCCTACTCGCTATTCTGGAAAAATATTACGCAGTTCAGCGAAGATTGAAGCGGCCCCCTCAATGGGTGCATTGTGAGGACCTGCCGATCAAAGGATATGGACCATGAAGAAACGTGTTGCCTTGGTGCTGGGCTCCGGTGGAGCCCGGGGCTACGCCCATATCGGAGTGATCGAAGAAATTGAACGGCGCGGCTATGACATTGCCTGTATCGCTGGCTGTTCCATGGGCGCGGTGGTGGGTGGGATCTACGCCGCGGGCAAGCTGGACGAGTATCGAAACTGGATTGAAAGCCTTGATTACCTCGACGTGCTGCGTCTGGTGGACGTGAGTTTTCGCCTGGGAGCGATTCGTGGCGAGAAGGTCTTCGGACAGATCCGCAAGATCGTCGGCGAGATCAATATCGAGGAGCTGCGCATTCCCTACACGGCCGTGGCCACCGACCTCACCAACCAGCAGGAAATCTGGTTCCAAGAGGGCTGCCTGCACCAGGCCATGCGCGCTTCGGCCGCAATTCCCAGCCTGTTCACCCCAGTGATGCAAGGTAACCGCATGCTGGTGGACGGCGGCCTGCTTAACCCACTGCCTATCGTGCCGGTGGTGTCGAGCCATTGCGACTTGATCATCGCAGTCAACCTCAACGCCACCAACCAGAAACACTACCAATTGCCGGTGATCCAACGTCCGCCGGCGTTCAAGAGCCGCTTCAACAGCTTGGCGAAATCACTCGGCTCGCACCTGCCGTTTCGTCGTAAGCAAGCCGAGCAGTTAATGAAGCTGGAGCAGGAAGCGTTGCAGGCCCAGGCGGCCGAGATCAACCCTTGGCTGGATTCGGCTGAGCCCGAGTCCCAACAACCCGCCGCTGCGCCGGAAAAACCCGGGGCGCCGAAGTCGGCGACCGGTTCGTTCATCATTGATAACGTGGGGCCGGCGTCGTTGCTGGACCTGATCAACCAGAGTTTTGAGGTGATGCAGACGTCATTGGCTCAGTACAAAATTGCGGGTTATCCGCCGGATGTATTGATCAACGTGCCGAAGCGGGTGTGCCGGTTTTTCGAGTTCTACAAGGCGCCGGAGTTGATCGCTTTGGGGCGCGAAATTGCCAGCGATACGTTGGACCGCTATGAAAGTGAACAGCCCTAAGTGCTTCGACAGGCGCCAGACTCTAACCGCCTAACAACCGATACCCGACCCCCGCCTCGGTCACGATAAAGCGTGGCTGAGTCGGATCATCCGCCAGTTTCTGGCGCAGATGGCCCACCACAATCCTCAGGTAGTGACTGTCCTCGGTATGGGTCGGCCCCCAGATATCCTTGAGCAGTTGCTGCTGGGTGATCACCCGTCCTGAGTGCCGCGCCAACTGCGCCAACACGGCATATTCCTTTCGAGTCAGCGCGACTTCGACACCGTCCAGCAGCACACGGCGATAGGCCAGATCGACCGTCAGCGGGCCGAAACTCAACGCCGCTTCCTGCGCCTCACCTGCGGGCGCCTGGCGCAGGAGCGCGCGAACCCTGGCGAGAAACTCCTGGATTCCAAAAGGCTTGGTCACATAGTCATTGGCGCCGCCGTCTAGGGCTTGGACCTTTTGCCCTTCGCTGGCGCGCACCGACAGCACCAATACCGGCACCGTCGACCACTCGCGAAACTCACGCAGCACTTGCTGGCCGTCCATGTCAGGCAAGCCTAGGTCGAGCACCAGCAAGTCCGGCTTGCTCAAGGCCGCCTGGGCCAAGCCTTCGTTTCCGGTGCCCGCCTCAATCACTTTGTAACCCTGAGAGGCCAGGCTGATGCGCAAGAACTTGCGGATCTGCGGTTCGTCATCAATGACCAAAATCGTCGCGGTCTGGCTCATGGTGTCCCATCAAAATCCGTGGAGAAAAGAGGGTAGCTCACGACTCAGGCTCCAGGCCAGGCTGTGCAGGCAATGGAAGGAACAAGGTGATGCAGGTACCGCGCCCTTCAATGCCATCGGCCACGCTGATATGCCCACCGTGCGCCCCGACCATCCCCTGGCAGATCGCCAAACCCAGGCCGGTGCCCTGCCCGCCCCGATCACCGCGCGCAGCGGTGTAGAACATATCGAAAATCTTCGCGCGCTCATCCTCGGGGATGCCCGGCCCCTCATCGGCTACCGCGAAAAACAGTTGCTTATCCGACACGCCGGCACTCAATTGCAAACGTCCCTGAGGGGGTGAAAAGCGTGCGGCGTTCTCCAGCACATTGACCAGCGCCTGTTCGATCAGCGCCGCATGCACATACAGCAACGGCAACTCAGGCGGCACCTCGGTGCTCACCTGCAATGGCGCCAGTACCGCACGCAAACGGCCAAGGGCGCTGCCGACGATATCGCCCGGCGACACCCAATCACGCGCCAGCTTGAGAGCGCCATGGCCCAAGCGAGTCATGTCCAACAGGTTCTGGATATAGCGATCGAGGCGCTCGGCTTCATCACGCGTGCCTTCCAGTAATTCGCGACGGTCCTCCAGGGGAATGGCTTCACCCAACGCCAGCAGGCTGTCGATACTGCCGCGCATGGACGTCAGCGGCGTACGCAAATCGTGAGACACCGACGCAAGCAAGGCACTGCGCAGTTGCTCGGTTTCGCCGTGCAGGCGTGCGGATTCTAGCTCCTGCGCCAACTGCGCACGGGCCAGGGCCTGGGCCAGAGGTTGACTCAGAGCAGTAAGCAAGCGGCGGCGCTGACCGCTCAACGCCTGGCCCGGTTTGGCACTGACACCGAGCAAGCCCAGCGGACCTTCCTCGCCCGACAACGGCCACCACCACCAGCGCCCAAACGGCAACGTGCCGGTGCCCATGCCCGCGGGTTGGTCATGTTGCCAGGCCCAATCGGCGGCGGCGCGTTCGGCTTCGCTGAAGGTCAGCGGGCCGCCGGTTTCGATCTTCCAACCACCCTGTCCATCGCGATTGACCAGGCACAGGTCCAGGTCGTTCCAACCTTCAAGGTGATGGGCCGCCGCGCTGACCACGGCCTGGCGGTCAGTGGCGGCGGTGAGTTTGCGTGACAGGTCAAGCAGCTCGCTGGTTTCCTCCTGGGTATCGCGCAACGCCTGCAATTGTCGACGCTGACGCGCCGCGAGGTTGCCGGTGAGCGCTGCCATCAGCAGGAAGAACAGCAGGGTCAGCACATCTTCTTCACGCTGGATGGAGAAGGAAAAATTCGGCGGAATAAACAGGAAGTCGTAGGTCAGAAATGATAAAGCCGCGCAGACCAGGGACGGCCCCAGGCTACTGCGCACCGCGACCAGCAATACGGCAGCAAGAAACACCAGCGAGATATTCGGCAACGGCAACACACTGGACACCGCCCAGGCCACGCCGGCAGCAATCACCGTCGCCACCACCGCCAAAAAGTAGTCGAACCACACCAGCCCGCGGACCTGCGGCAAGCGCGGCGGCGCGGGAGTATCGTCACTGTCGAGCACGTTGATTTCCAAGCCGCGCGCATTGCGCAGCAGACGCGCCGCCAGGCCTCCACCGAATAAACGACGGCGCCAGCGCATCCGTGACTGTCCCACCAGCACCAGGCTGGCGCGGCGTTCGGCGGCGTGCTGGATCAAGGTTTTGGCCACCTCCCCCGCCCGCAGCAACACGACTTCCCCGCCGAGACGTTCGGCCAATTGCTGGGCGTTTTGCAGGCGCAGACGCGACTGCTCATCCCGTGCCCGGCCGTTATCGATATGCACCAGGCTCCACGGCAAATGTCGACGCTGCGCCACACGACTGGCATGCCGCACCAGGCGTTCGGCCTGCGCGTCGCCATCCACACCCACCAACAAGCGGCCGCGCACCGCCGGCGCGGCCTGGCCGAGCTGGCGATAGCCCTGGGCCAAGTCGTCGTCGACATGGGCTGCGGCCGTCTGCATCGCCAGCTCGCGCAGGGCCATCAGGTTGGTCTGGGTGAAAAACGCATCGATGGCCGCACGGGCCTGTTCCGGAACATAGACTTTGCCGTCGCGCAGGCGCTCCAGCAGCTCGCGGGATGGCAGGTCGATCAGCAGCAGTTCGTCGGCTTCTTGCAGTACCCAGTCCGGCAGCGTTTCACGCACCTGCACGCCGGTGATCCCGCGCACTTGGTCGTTGAGGCTTTCCAAGTGCTGAACGTTGACCGTGGTAAACACATTGATGCCCGCAGCGAGCAGTTCCTGAATATCTTGCCAGCGCTTTTCATGGCGGCTGCCGGGCGCGTTGCTGTGGGCCAGTTCGTCCACCAGCACCAGCTTGGGCTTGGCGGCGAGCAGGCCGTCGAGGTCCATTTCTTCGAGCATCACACCGCGATATTCGCTGCGCAGCAACGGTTGCTGTGGCAGGCCGGCGAGCAAGGCTTCGGTCTCGGCGCGGCCGTGGGTTTCCACCACACCGGCGACCAACTTGACGCCTTGGCGCAGTTGGGTGTGGGCCGCCTGCAGCATGGCGTAGGTCTTGCCTACGCCGGGTGCGGCACCGAGGAAGACTTTGAGCCGGCCACGACCATTACGGGGTAGATCGGCTAGCAGGGCATCGGCGCGGCCGGAGTCGCTCATGCGGGCAGTGTCCTTCAGGTGATGATGTAATCGGGCAAGTGAAGATCAACTGTGGGATCAGAGTTTTTCCAGCGCCATGTTCAGCGCCAGTACATTCACTACCGGTGGCCCCACCAATGGGCTTTCGATGTGCTCATCCAACAGCCGTTGCAAGGTCGACACCGGCACATTCCGCGCCGCCGCTACCCGCACCAGTTGATAGGCAATCGCCTGGGGTGGCAAGTGTGGATCAAGACCGCTGCCAGAGGTAGTCAGCGAGGCCAAAGGTACCGGGCCCTGACCTGGCACCAGCTGTTTATTTGCGTCATCGAATACGCGGGTGGCTAACGCTGGGTTACTCGGGCCAAGGTTACTGGCGCTGCTGGACACCGTCGCAAAGGCGCCCGCCGATGGACGCGGGTGAAACCAGCTGTCGCCGGTAAAATCCTGGGCGATCAGGCTGGACCCGCGCACCTTACCATCGGCGTCGCGTACCAGGCTGCCGTTGGCCTGATCGGGGAATGCCACCTGGGCGACGCCGGTCACCACCAATGGGTAGGCGACGCCGGTGATCAGGGTCATGAGCACTAAAAGGCTCAGGGCTGGACGGATGATGTTGGACATTTCAGGTTCCTCAATTCGTTGGATACAGCGACCTTGGTCGCAGTGGGGCTGCTTCGCAGCCCTGCGCGGGGCAAGCCCGCTCACTACAAGGTCTGGCTTATACGAGGTGCAGGGCGGTCAACAGCATGTCGATGGCCTTGATACCCACGAACGGCACCAACAACCCACCCAAGCCATAGATCAACAGGTTGCGCCGCAGCAACGCCGCTGCACTCGCTGCCTGCACGCGCACACCGCGCAATGCCAACGGGATCAACACCACGATGATCAACGCGTTAAACACAATGGCCGACAGGATCGCGCTCTGCGGACTCTGCAAGTGCATGACGTTGAGCACGCCCAGTTGCGGATAGATCGAGGCAAACAGCGCCGGCAGAATCGCAAAGTATTTGGCCACATCGTTGGCGATTGAAAAGGTGGTCAGCGCGCCACGGGTCACCAGCAATTCCTTGCCGATCTGCACCACGTCCAGCAGCTTGGTAGGGTCGCTGTCGAGGTCCACCATGTTGGCGGCCTCACGGGCGGCTTGAGTGCCGTCGTTCATCGCCATGCCCACGTCGGCCTGCGCCAGTGCCGGGGCGTCGTTGGCGCCGTCGCCGCACATTGCCACCAGGCGCCCGTCGTTCTGCTCATGACGGATACGTGCGAGCTTTTTCTCTGGCGTGGCTTCGGCCAGCACGTCATCCACGCCCGCCTCAGCGGCAATCGCAGCAGCCGTCAGCGGGTTGTCGCCAGTGACCATCACGGTGCGGATGCCCAGTTTGCGCAGCTCGGCGAAACGTTCGCGGATGCCGGGCTTGACCACGTCCTTCAAATGAATCGCACCAAGCAGCTTGCCATCGGCGCACACCAGCAAAGGCGTGCCGCCGCTCTGGGCGATCTTGTCGATTTCCCGCGACAGCGCAGGTGCAAGGTCCTGACGCTGCTGGCCGATAAATGCCAGCAGCGAATCCACCGCGCCTTTGCGGTACACGCGGCCCTGGTAGTCAACGCCGGACAAGCGGGTTTCAGCGCTGAACGGCACGGCGGTCAACTCGTCCTGGGAAGGCTCGGCCTGAGGGTGCAAGGCGCGCAGGTATTCAACGATGGATTTGCCTTCCGCCGTGTCGTCCGCCAGGGACGCGAACAGCGCGCCTTCGGCCACCTCGCGACCGCTGACGCCGGGCGCCGCGACCACCGCCGCACACCGGCGATTACCAAAGGTGATGGTGCCGGTCTTGTCCAACAGCAACACATGTACGTCCCCGGCGGCTTCCACCGCGCGGCCAGACTTGGCGATCACATTGAGGCGTACCAGGCGGTCCATGCCGGCAATGCCGATGGCCGACAACAAGCCGCCAATGGTCGTGGGAATCAGCGTCACAAGCAGTGCGACCAGAAACACCAAAGGCAAGCTGCCATTGGCGAAGTGGGCGAACGGCTGCAACGTTACGACCACCAGCAGGAAGATCAGCGTCAGGCCGATCAGCAGGATATCCAGCGCGACTTCATTGGGGGTCTTCTGGCGCTTGGCGCCTTCTACCAAGGCAATCATCCGGTCCAGGGTGGACTCACCGGGGTTGGCGGTGATGCGGATCATCAGCCAGTCCGAGACCAGCCGGGTGTTGCCAGTAACGGCCGAGCGGTCGCCGCCAGACTCACGGATCACCGGGGCGGATTCGCCAGTGATCGCCGCTTCGTTGACCGCCGCGATGCCTTCGATCACCTCGCCGTCACCGGGGATCATTTCCCCTGCAGCAACCCGCACCACATCACCCTTACGCAGGCTGGTAGCCGGCACGACCTTGAAGCTGCCATCGGCTTCCTTGCGCCGAGCACTCAGACCTTCACTGCCTGCCTTGAGGCTGTCGGCGCGAGCCTTGCCTCGCCCTTCGGCCAAGGCTTCGGCGAAGTTGGCGAACAGCACGGTGAACCACAACCACACCGCGATCTGCACGGCAACGAAGGTCGGCACGGAAGTGTCGGGCACGAAGCACAGCACCGTGGTGAGGATCGCAGTCAGTTCGACCACCAGCATCACCGGCGAGCGTTTCAGTTCGCGCGGGTCCAGCTTGACGAACGCCTGGACCAGCGCCGGGCGCCACAGAGCAGAGATAGCGGTTTTGGCAGGCTCCTGGGGTTTGACCGGGGCCGCGTTTTTTGCAGGCATATTCATGTTCATATCCCTTCTCAGAAGCCCATGCTCAAGTGTTCAGCGATAGGACCCAGCGCCAGCGTCGGCAGGAAAGTCAGGCCGCCCACCAGCAAGATGGTTACGGTCAACAGAGTCACGAACAGCGGGCCGTGGGTGGGGAAGCTGTTCTGGCCAATCGGTGCGCTCTTTTTCATCGCCAGGCTGCCGGCCAGGGCCAGTACCGGCAGGATGTAGCCAAAGCGACCGATCAGCATGCCCAGGCCGAGCATCAGGTTATGGAACGGCGTGTTGGCACTGAAGCCGCCAAACGCAGAGCCGTTGTTGGCACTGGCGGAGGTGTAGGCATAAAGCAACTGGCTGAAGCCATGGGGACCAGGGTTACTGATAGCGCCGGCCGGGCCTGGCAGGCTGGCGGCAATGGCGCCGAGCACGAGCACGCCGACTGGCATCACCAGCAAGGTCACGACGAGCAACTGTACTTCCTTGGCCTGGAGTTTCTTGCCCAGGTATTCCGGCGTACGGCCGATCATCAGGCCAGCCAGGAACACCGCGATCAACACGTTAAGCAACATCCCGTACATACCGGCGCCGACGCCGCCAAAGATCACTTCGCCGACCATCATGTTGACCAGCGCCACCATCCCGCTGAGGGGGCTAAGGCTGTCCTGCATGCCGTTGACCGAACCGTTGGACGCCGCGGTGGTGGTCACTGACCACAGCACCGTGCCAGTGGTGCCGAAGCGCGCTTCCTTGCCTTCCAGCGGCGCGGTTTGCTCTACGGCCGGGTTGTTCAGGGTCGGATTGGGCTGATACTCGGACCACAGTGAAGTCGCGCCGCCGATCAGGAACAGCGCCAGCATGCAGCCAAGAATGGCGCGGCTTTGGCGCAGGTCTTTGACGTAATGGCCGAAGGTGAATACCAACGCCACCGGGATCAGGATGATGGACGCCACCTCAAACAGGTTGGCCCAGGCAGTCGGGTCTTCAAAGGGATGCGCCGAGTTGACGCCGAAAAAACCACCGCCGTTGGTGCCCAATTGCTTGATCGCAATCTGGCTGGCCGCCGGGCCCAGGGGGATCACCTGATCCACGCCTTGCATCGTCACGGCATCAACGTAATGGGCGAACGTCTGCGGCACGCCCTGCCACACCAGGAACAACGCCAGCACCAGGCACAACGGCAACAGGCCGTAGAGGGTAGCGCGGGTCATATCGACCCAGAAATTACCCAATGTCTGGGCAGATTTGCGACCGATCCCACGGCACAAAGCGACCAGGACTGCCAGCCCAGTGGCCGCACTGACGAAGTTCTGCACCGTCAGGCCAGCCATCTGGCTGAGGTAGCTCAGTGACGCCTCACCGCTGTAGGACTGCCAGTTGGTGTTGGTCATGAAACTGACCGCAGTGTTGAAGGCCAGCGTCCACTCCTGCCCCGGCAATTTCTGCGGATTGAGCGGGAGATAGTCCTGGAACATCAGGATCGCGAACAACAGCAGGAAACCCGCGAGGTTGAATGCGAGCAACGCCAGCATGTACTTCTGCCAGCTCTGCTCCTGCTGCGCGTCGACACCCGACAGGCGATAACAGGCTTTTTCGACAGGCCCGAGCACCGGGCTCAGCCACGTGCGCTGGCCTTCCATCACCTTGTAGTAGAACCGCCCCAGGAACGGTGCCGGCACCAATACCACGGCAAAGAAGGCGATGATCAGCCAATAGTCATAACTGTGCATGGCCAGCTCCTAGTTCCGATCCGCGCGTAACAGCGCAACCAGCAGATAAATAAACAGCGCCACGGCCAATAGCAGTGACACTCCGTCCAGAACACTCATGGAAGTCTCTCCGTTCAGCGGCGAGTGCCGCGTGTGGGGCAATTGTCCGCAGGAGTGGCGTAAAGGAACGAGTGCGAGGGTGCGGGCGGGGCGTAAAGAAGGCGTAAAGAGTGGCTTTATGCGGGGTTTACACTGCGGGTTTCCAGCGTCTGGGCAGGCGTTATCGGGAGCAAGCCCCCTCCCATACTTGACCGAGTTGTCATGCCGAGCGCCAGTCAACCTGTGGGAGGGGCTTGCTCCCGATAGCGTCGGCACCGTCACCGCCGCACCTATCTGGTGCGAAACCGGAAAATTTCAAACGCCAAACCATCCCCCAGACGACAGTTGCGCGCCTTTACGACAATGATTCTCAAGCTGGCATGGCCGCTGCAACACCTTGAATCATTCCAAACCGTTCAGGGAGCAACACATGAACACACAACTCAAACCCACCCTAGGCACCCTGCATTTATGGGGCATTGCCGTCGGGCTGGTGATCTCCGGTGAATACTTCGGCTGGAGCTATGGCTGGGGCGTGGCCGGAACCTTGGGCTTCCTGGTGACCTCGTTGATGGTCGCCGCAATGTACACCTGCTTTATCTTCAGTTTCACCGAGCTGACCACCGCGATTCCCCATGCTGGCGGACCGTTTGCCTACAGCCGTCGTGCATTTGGGGAGAAAGGCGGTTTAATCGCCGGTCTTGCCACCCTGATCGAATTTGTCTTCGCGCCGCCTGCCATTGCCTTGGCCATCGGCGCTTATCTGAATGTGCAGTTCCCTGCGCTGGACCCGAAGCACGCTGCCGTCGGTGCCTATATCGTGTTCATGGGCCTGAACATCCTTGGCGTGAAACTCGCCGCGACCTTTGAACTGGTGGTGTGCGTACTCGCGGTCGCCGAACTGCTGGTGTTTATGGGCGTGGTCGCCCCGGCATTCAGCTTCAGTAACTTCGCCCTGAATGGCTGGGCCGGTTCCGATACCTTTGGCGCCCCAGCGATTGCCGGGATGTTTGCCGCAATTCCGTTTGCGATCTGGTTCTTCCTTGCCATCGAAGGCGCAGCCATGGCGGCTGAAGAAGCGAAGGATCCGAAGCGCACCATTCCGAAGGCCTACATCAGCGGCATCCTGACCTTGGTGATCCTGGCCATGGGCGTGATGTTCTTTGCCGGCGGCGTGGGTGACTGGCGCACCCTGTCGAACATCAACGACCCGCTGCCGCAGGCCATGAAAACCGTGGTGGGCGAAAGCTCCGGCTGGTTGCACATGTTGGTGTGGATTGGCCTGTTTGGCCTGGTAGCGAGCTTCCACGGCATTATCCTGGGCTACTCGCGCCAGTTCTTCGCCCTGGCCCGCGCCGGTTACTTACCGTCTTTCCTCGCCAAACTGTCGCGTTTTCAGACACCGCACCGGGCCATCATCGCCGGCGGTGTGGTCGGCATCGCCGCCATCTACAGCGACGGTCTGATCAACCTGGGCGGCATGACTCTGACTGCAGCGATGATCACCATGGCGGTTTTCGGCGCCATCGTCATGTACATCATGAGCATGCTCAGCCTATTCAAACTGCGTAAAACCGAACCGCTGCTGGAACGCACCTTCCGCGCGCCGGGTTACCCGATCGTGCCAGGCATTGCGTTGGTGCTGGCGGTGGTGTGCCTGGTGGCCATGGCGTGGTTCAACACACTCATCGGGTTGATCTTCCTGGGCTTTATGGCGGTGGGTTTCATCTACTTCCAACTGACCGCACAAGACCGTGCCGATGCGCCAGCGGACGCAATGTTGACTGGGCTCTAAGGTTTACGAGGCAGAACGGGCTTACACTGAACTACTCAGAAAGCCCGTAACTCAAAGCAGTTATTACCGTGGGAAAATTCTCCCACAGCAATCTGCCTCAAGGAGAGCCTTATGCCGTGGTATGCGTGGTTGATTATGGTGGTCGCGATTGGGTCGATCGTCGGTGGGCTGATGATGCTGCGAGACAGCGCCAACAAGGTGGAACTCACCGACGAGCAACGCAAACGCGTGGCCGAACGCAACGCCCAGGCGGACGCCAAGGATTCGCAGGATCGCTAGTTAGGCTTACTCCCAATCCGCCTTGGCAATATGCAACCCGTGCTGCCCTTTGTAGGCAGCACGCTCCGGCTGGCTCCAGCCGCTCAGCAATTGATCCTCCAACTTGTAGATCTCGACGCCCAGCGGACGACATACCGTCAGCGGATCCTGTGCGTCCGGCCCCCACATCGGCAGCGACAGATCTCCACCCGGGCAGGTCGACAGTGCACACAGCAAATCAATCTCGGCAAAGAACTCCAGGTAATCACCCTTCTGCGCCGGACACGCCTTCATGAAGTACATGTCGTCGTGATTCAGGCCGGTGCACTGGAAAATATTCAACACGTCATGCACGTCGAATTCCGTAAGACCGTGGGGCAGCACCGCGCGAGTGAGGTTCGAATGGCAGTGGTGATGGAAATCCTCACCGGTCAGCATCCGGTTCACGTAGGGATCGCAGCGCGTGCCGAGTAAGTCGTGGAGGCGCCCGCCGTGCTCGTCGATACCATAATTGGCCAGGCTGTCATCGGTGATGGTCACCAACGGTCGCAGAAACGGCAGGTTCGACCACAGTCGGTCATGGGTGCTGACATGGGCGCCCTGTAATTGGCGGGTGCGCGCCGCCCAAAGACGTTCCCGCGGGTCGTGGGCGTTCCAGACATTAAAGTCACCCACCTGCGGACCCACTGGCGTAGTAACACGAAACACATGCCCCGCCGGTACCTTCCAGGCCCTGCCTGTTCGAATAGGCACCTCAAACTGTTCGATCAAGGTGCGTTGATCCGCCCGGTCACGAATGCGCTCGTAAAACGCCGTGTCGACCTGCAGCGCCGAGCCTTTGCTGACCTGATAAGCGGCCGGATAATCTTTGTACATGGTGCACATCCTCGATCAGGGGTGGGTAAACAACGCCAACGACAGGCGTTCGGAATCTTCCAGGTACAGGCTCATCGCCTCCCCTGCCGCGTGTTTATTCGCCAGGACCAATAACGCGTAAATCTCGCGGTCACGCTCAAGCCAAGGTGACTGAAAACGCTGCTCATCGGGCGCCGCACAAAACACGAGGCGTAGCTGGGCGATGACCCGGGCGAAAAACTCATCGAACAAGGGGCTGCGCATCAACCCGACGATGTGCTGATGGAACAACAAACTGTGGGTGGCCACGGCACGCCAATCTTCGCGCTCCCGGGCCAGGGTGGTGGCGTCGATGGCGTTTTGCATGCGGTCAGATTGATCGTCCGTCAACGCTTTGCTTTGTGCGATGGCCTGCAATTCCAGTGTGCGGCGGACAACAAACAGATCACGAACTTCCTCCCGCTCCAATCGCCGGACCATCACACCCTTGTTGCGCACATAACGGGTCAAGCCCTCCTGCCCCAAACGGTGGAGGGCTTCGCGAATCGTATTGCGCGACGCACTGTAGGCCGTGACCAGATCCGCCTCGACCAGGGCCATACCCGGCAACAACCGACCGCTGATGATGTCGGCACGCAGCTCCAAAGCAATCTGGTCTGCTAAAGACATATTGGGTGTCATCATCGCCTCATGATTGTTGAACAATCTTCTGTCTGGAGGTAATCACGTTTCATGCCAACCTCCAGAACGGGCGATCTGGGTATAAAAAGTTAAGGTTGGTTAAAATGCCAGCCTGTGGCTGGGGCCGCCGTATACGTTATTTACAACACCACAAAACCCAAATTCACCCATGCATCATCAAGGAAGCGCCCGGCCTTCACAGATCAGCTGCGGACCTGGACGCCCATCGCGACAACCTGTTCAGTCAGCAAAGACCGCTGGATGCATTTGTCGACAACTACCTGTCGGAACGGCACATGTCCTCCCCCGGACCACGGCTTCCCGCTGCCAACAATGTTTTCCGAGATAGATCTGAGCGACCAGCCCAGTGCGATAACGAACCCTATCGACGTAAGACTTGAGCAAATTGAAACGGCGCTGGGAGATGGGCGTTGCGGCGCAGAGAGGCTGGGGAAGATGTCGACACTGGTAGGCGCATAAGTCCTTGCCAGGAGTGTCGAAGACCCGCAATTGCTGAGGTGGAACATAGACGTGGTGCGGGGGAACGTGAAGCGCGGAACTCACAGAAGAAGGAGGCCGATCAATGACCGGCCCCTTGGAGCTTAGTTGATCACCAGCCTGTCGCGGTTCTTCTCCAACAGCGCCTTGCCTATACCCTTCACTTCCAGCAACTCATCCACCGCCGTGAATGGGCCATTGCTTTCGCGGTAGGCGATGATTGCCTTGGCTTTGGCAGCGCCAATACCGAACAGATCCCGACGCAGGGTCTCGGCGTCTGCGGCGTTAAGGTTGACCTTGGCGGATTGCTCGGCCTTGTCCATCTGCGCGCTGATAGGGGTTGGGGCTTCAGGCTTGATGGAAGGGGCTGCGGTGCTGGCGACGGAGAGGGTTGTAAGAACGGCGAAAATCAGCGAAGAGATGTAGGTGTTCTGCATTGGTGACGCTCCATGACATCGTTGAAAGAAAAGCAGCTTTTCCGAAGCTGCTTTTCAAACGTAGGTGATGTTGGAAATTCGTCAAAAACGGTTGAGTAACAGAGTATTAAATCAAGGCTCCAGACGGCGTTGCTGGTAAATCCAATCGACGATCTCTCCGTCTGGGGAGTAGCCGCTGACGGTGTCGCGCAGGAGTTGACGGACGCGGGCGTAGTCGTCTTGATCCACGGCAGCCAATAAGTCCGAGAGCTTGCCTTTAAGCACTTCCCAAGACAGATGATCTTCGTTGGCGCTCATGATCATGGGGTGTTGAGTGGCGACCACGTTGTCGCCGATGAGTAACTCTTCGTAAAGCTTTTCGCCGGGGCGCAGGCCGGTGAACTCGATCGAGATGTCACCTTGAGGGTTCTCGTCAGAACGCACACTGAGCCCGGATAGATGCACCATCTTTTTTGCGAGCTCGACAATTTTCACCGGCTCGCCCATGTCCAACACGAATACATCCCCACCCTGCCCCATGGACCCAGCTTGAATGACCAGTTGGGCCGCCTCCGGGATCGTCATGAAATACCGCGTGATTTTCGGATGGGTAACCGTCAGGGGACCACCGGATTTGATCTGTTTGTGAAACAACGGAATGACTGAGCCCGAGGAGCCCAGCACGTTGCCGAAGCGAACCATAGTGAAGCGGGTTTTGTTGACGCGGGAGATATTCGCCTTATCGCCGAACAATACCGGGGCGAGTTCTCGACTCAGGGCTTGCAGCGTCAATTCCGCCAGCCGTTTGGTGCTCCCCATGATGTTAGTTGGACGTACGGCCTTGTCAGTCGAAATCAATACAAAGTTGGCCACACCAGACTGAAGTGCAGCTTGCGCCGTATTGAGCGTGCCAATGACATTGTTCAACACGCCTTCAGCGATATTGTGCTCTACCATCGGCACATGCTTGTAAGCAGCTGCATGATAGACAGTGTCTACATGCCAGGTTTTCATAACATCGAGCAACTTGCCTTGGTTACGTACTGAACCGAGTATCGGCAAAAGTTTTACCGGCAAAGATTCGCGAGTAATACGTTGTTCCAACTCAGACAAAATGGTGTACAGGTTAAATTCGCTATGGTCGAACAATAATAACGTCGTAGGTTTGAGGGATATAATCTGCCGGCAGAGTTCTGAACCAATTGACCCACCTGCCCCCGTAACCAGTACAACTTGACTTTTAATACAGTGTTCAAGCAGTTCGCCTTGGGCTGGGATTGCATCACGTCCTAGCAAGTCTGCAATATCGACCTCCTGGATATCGTCGACCTTGACGCGTCCGCTGGCCAGATCCATGAAGCCGGGAACACTGCGAACGTGCAGAGGGAAACCTTCAAGAAAGGACAGGATTTCACGCCGCCGACCACGATTGGACGAGGGGATGGCCAAGAGAATTTCCTGAACACCTGTCGCGTCGATCATTTGTTGAATATGCCGGGGTTTATAAACATGCAAACCCGAGATAACACGATCAGAAATCCCGGGATCGTCGTCGATAAACGCCACAGGACGCATAACACGCCCCATGCGCAATGCGGCGACCAATTGGTTACCGGCAGACCCAGCACCGTAGATAGCGACTTTGATCAAGCCGTCATCACGATTTGTAAACGGCACATGCTGGGTGGCGGTGAACCAATCCCCAAGGAAATATTGACGCATCCCCAGGCGCAGGCCGCCAATCATGATCAGGCTTAGCCACCAATAATTGAAAACAATCGAACGCGGGACGACGTTCTGATGGTTGCTATACCAGTAAACCACCAGCGCCAGGATCAACGATGACAGGCTGACTGCTTTGATGATCGCGATCAGCGCATCATTACCGAAATAACGCATAACCGCCCGGTACATACCGAATCGCACAAACAAGGGAATGGCAACGATAGGTGCAGCAATGAACAGCCATAAATGCTGTCTAACCGGATTGATCATCTCGTCGATGCCCAGGCGCACGACAAAAGCCATCCACAACGCGGCCCACACCACCACGATGTCAGTCAGCACCTGTAGAACGCGCTTATAACGCCTTGGTAGGCCAAGTAGCAGCGTGCGCAGCCGATCCATCCTTACTCTCCAAAGTTACATCTGCCTGAAAAAAGGCAGGGGTGGCCTCACTATCAGACTACCTTAATTCGCATCTGCGCCTTAATGACAATCAGGGCGTATTGGCTGGCTCTAAAGAGCCCGCATTAAACTTTATTGCCAACCAGACCAACGGTGCATAGCCAACAACCAAGCCTAGAACCCCATCTAAATCAAGCAGCACTACAGCCAGGGCCACCGGAAGGAGCCAGAAAATATTAATACACGCGACGGCCAGCGTGACCGGCCGGTGCCTGCCGATCTGCCGGGAAGCAAACTGGTAGGCGTGACTGCGATGCGCTTCGTAAACCTTGTCCCCACGCAACAGCCGACGTATCAACGTAAAGGTAGCATCGACAATAAACACACCCAGCATTATCAGCCATGCCCAGAACAACTGAGGCGATATAAGACACGCCTGTAAAGAAAAGGCCCCCAATATGATGCCGATAAAACCACTCCCTGCATCGCCCATGAAGATTCGCGCAGGAGGGAAGTTCCAATACAAAAAACCTACTACCGCCATGCTGAACACCAGCGGTGTCCAGACCAGTTGTGCATGCCCAGCCACGCCATAAACGACACACATTCCCAGGCAAGCACACAACGCCTCGATGCTTGCAATACCATCGATACCGTCCATGAAGTTGTAGAGATTTAGTAACCACACCAAATAAAGCACAGCCAGGAAGTTGCCTAGCCAACCCAGGTCAATCAAATGCCCGAAGATCTTTAGCGGCGCCAGGCCTTGAAGGAAAAACAATACCCATACCGCTGCAAGGAAATGGCCAAGCAAGCGCCAGCGCGCTGCGATATGCCCGTGGTCATCCATGAACCCCAGAACGGCAACGCCCAGGCCAGCCCCCAACATGCCCCACGCCCATGACCAGGGAATAAGGTCCGCAAAAGCGAGCACAGGCACAGCAGCGAGAAAGCTGATCACAATCGCGACGCCACCGCCTCTGGGCGTGGGTACTGAATGTGAGCTACGGGCGTTCGGAGTATCGATCAAGCTTGCTGACAATGCATAACGGCGCAGCTGCCACGTCAACAGAAGGGAAATGCCCGCCAGGACAGGGAGCAACCAGAGAAAATTCATCGTTTATTCGTATCCAGATAATGTCGAGCTGCACCATTCAGAGCTTGATCAACGCTGACACGAGGTGCCCACCCCAACAGCGAGCGGGTCTTGCGAATATCGACCTGCAGCGTTCCGCACAGGCGCTGAGAGAGCCCCGACATGCGGAATAGCTTAGCGACGAACGTCAAAAAGCGCGAAGGAATGGGAATCAAGCGGGCGGGTGCGTGTAATGCATGTGCCAACCTGCGCAATAGTTCAGTCGTAGAAAGGTCTTCACCGTCACTGACGAGAAAGACTTGATTGCTGGCAGCAGGGTGATCCAGGCAAGTAACAATCAGATCCGATACGTTTTCAAGCGCGACAAGGCTGCGTTTGTTATGTATGGCGCCCAAAGGCAACGGGATTCCCTTGGACAGAAAACGCATCATGTTCAAAAAGTTTGCTTTTACTCCGGGGCCATAGATAAGCACTGGCCGGATGATGACGATATCCATCTCGACGGCCTCAGCGAGTTGTAGAAGCCCCTTTTCGGCTTCCCATTTAGACAGGCCATACGCGTCAGCCGGGTTCGGCTCATCATCGGCGCAGAACGGCGTGCCAGCCGGCGACCCTTCACCGTTGACCTTGATCGAACTGATAAAGACAAAACGGCGAACGCCGGCGGCGGCGGCCTCCCTTGCCAGGTGCAAGGTAGCTTTAACATTGATGTCACGAAAAGCTTGTAGCGGATCAGCAGAATCCTCGGTCGTTATGTGCACACGAGCAGCGCAGTGGACAACAACATCCACACCCGCCAATGCCTGCCCCCACGCGGTCGTCGAATCAATATCGCCCATGACATGGGCCGAAACGTCGCTATCTAACCTTGTCGCGGCGGTACGCACGGAGGCAGACAGGCGATACTTCTTATCTGATTGCAAACGGCGGATCAGATCTTTACCCAAAAAACCGGTAGCTCCGGTAATAAAGATATGGTCCATCAGTTCTTTGTCCCCGAGCGCTTTAGGTATTCCAGCAATTTGAATGGAATTTTACTCAGCACCATAAGCAAGTTGGTGTATATCCCATTACGCTTGCACGCCAGAACAATTTCCCGATTTAGCTTCAGACTACTTTTTATACCGGAGGTACTGACGCCGCCCGAGCGCATGCGAACCAGGACCTTATCAATATGCGAAAATCTGAGTTTTTTAATCAGGAGCAGGCGAACAAACATCTCGTAATCTGCGGAGATGGCGTACAACATGGAATAAGCACCAACGTCGGCGTAAGCCTCTTTGCGTACAAATGTACCTGGATGGGGAGGCATCCACCCAAACCGCAGCTTCCACGAGCGAAAATGTGAAGCGCTATAGACACGCGTGACCCGCTGCAAGTCCTCAGGATTTACAAAAACAACATCACCAAAGACGAGCGCACTTTCTGGATTCAGACGAAACGCGGCTGCAACGCTCTCTAACGATGTAGGACTTTCATAGAAATCGTCGGAGTTGAGAATGCCGATAACATCACCCGTGGCCAACGCGATACCTTTGTTCATAGCGTCGTATATGCCACGATCCGGCTCACTCACGATGGTTGCGATAGACGCAGCATATTCCCCAACAATACCCATCGTATTGTCCTTTGAACCACCATCTATAACTATATATTCGACATTCAAATACGTCTGAGCCAATACGGACTCAATAGTATCCCTGATCGTTTTTTCGCTGTTGTAGGAGACCGTGATAATCGAAATTTTCAACACATCAACCCTTTACACGGCCGTAAACGTCTTCAAACCGGACAATATCATCCTCTCCCAAGTAAGATCCCGACTGAACCTCAATCAGTTCTAGCGGAATGATTCCAGGGTTCTCCAGTGCATGAATCTGTCCAATAGGGATAAATGTAGATTGGTTCTCGGTAACCAAATACGTCTTATCACCATTAGTCACGCGAGCAGTACCGCTGACAACCACCCAGTGCTCCGCGCGGTGATGGTGCATCTGCACTGAGAGCTTCTCGCCTGGTTTTACGGTAATTCTTTTAACCTGATAGCGCTCGCCACTATCAATAGAGTCGTAAAAACCCCAAGGGCGATAGACCTCGCGATGGTCGGTATGCTCGTGGCGTTTGCCCGCCTTGAGTTGATCAACGATCTTCTTAACTTCCTGAACTTGATCTTTGTGTGCAACGAGGACTGCGTCCTTGGTCTCCACGATAATCAGATCATTTACACCAACAGTGGTGACCAAACGATGTGTGGCATGAACGTAGCTGCCGGAGGTTTTCTCAGACAACACGTCACCTTTGAACAGATTACCGTCTGCATTTTTCTCGCCTGCCTCCCAAAGAGCTGACCAGGACCCGATATCACTCCAGCCGGCGTCTAAAGGAACCATGACGGCGTCTGAAGTCTTCTCCATCACTGCGTAGTCAATGGAGACATCAGGGCTGGTCGCGAAAATGGCACTGTCGACCCGAGTAAAATGCATATCTTGTTGCCCACCCGCCAAGGCTTCCCGACATACCGACACAATTTCCGGTTGAAATTTTTCCAACTCCTGAATATAGCGACTGGCTCTAAACATGAACATGCCGCTATTCCAGAAGTAATCGCCCTGAGCGAGGTAGGACTGAGCTGTAACCAAGTCAGGTTTTTCAACGAAACGACTGACCTTAAACCCTCCCGATCCAACAGGCGCACCCAGCTGAAGATATCCATACCCCGTCTCAGGGCACGTAGGCGTAATGGCGAAGGTGACCAACTTGCCAGACTCCGCCAGTGCAAGCGCCGTAGCGATGCTGCGCTGGAACGCCTCGACATCTTGAATCAAGTGATCAGCCGCCAAGACGAGCATGATTGGATCATCCTGCTCAGCGAGTGCCTGCAGGGCTGCCAGTGTAATAGCGGGGGCAGTGTTGCGGCCTACCGGTTCAAGGATGATGTTCGCGTCGTCCAGACCCAACTGCCGAAGTTGTTCGGCAGCCAGAAAGCGATGATGTTCGTTGCAAATCAATCGCGGCGCCCCATGCTCAAGCCCATCAAGGCGCTTGATAGTGGCCTGGAGCATCGTCATATCGGCATCCACCAAGGGGAGAAACTGCTTGGGGTTCAATTGACGGGAGAGTGGCCATAGCCGGGTACCTGAGCCACCCGCCATGATTACTGGAAGAAACATTCAAACATCCTTAAGGCCGAGATCGACGCCGCAACATAAGCGCGCTCACTAATAGCCACTAAAAGTGGACCAGGTCAACGCCTGAAACCTAAACTTTACGGTGCCGGCGCCATTTGAAAAAATGCGCAAGCCGACGAGCCACCCCAAGCAACAAAGGCTAGCGCGAGCGAGCGTGCAGGGCGTTCTCGGAGAACCAGGCGTATGCGTCGCGAAGCCCCTCTTCGAGGCTGATGCTCGCACGCCACCCCAATCGCTCAAGACGCGAAACATCCATCAGTTTCCTTGGCGGCCCGTCTGGCTTTGTGCTGTCAAAGCTTAGGCGCCCCTTGAACCCAGTAACCTTCGCGATGGTTTGAGCCAGTTCGCGAATGGTGCAGTCTTCGCCCGTACCTACGTTGATATGAGAAAGCATCGGTTGGGTATAGGCGCCATACTGGTTCTGATCCAACTCCATGACGTGGACCGACGCACTGGCCATATCATCCACATGCAGGAATTCACGCATCGGCGAACCACTACCCCATATAACAACCTCTTCAACGCCTTCTTCGACGGCATCGTGAAAGCGACGCAAGAGTGCGGGTATTACATGGGAGTTCTGCGGGTGAAAGTTGTCATTAGGACCGTACAAGTTAGTAGGCATAGCACTGCGATAATCGCGTCCATATTGGCGATTATAACTCTCACATAGTTTGATTCCGGCAATCTTCGCAATGGCATAAGGCTCATTGGTAGGTTCAAGCGTTCCCGTCAAGAGCGCCTCTTCAGGCATCGGTTGCTTGACGTTAATGGGATAAATACACGACGAACCGAGGAATAGCATTTTTTGCACGTCGTGCTGATGCGCAGCATGGATGACGTTTGCCTGCATCATCAGGTTTTCGTAGATAAACTCAGCCGGGTAGGTGTTGTTCGCATGAATGCCACCCACCTTGGCAGCGGCCATATAGACTTGCTCTATCTTGGTCTCAGCAAAAAAATTCATTACCGCAAGCTGGTCCAACAGATTCAATTGAGCCCTGTCGCGGGTCACAATATTGGTGTAACCCAACGCTCGCAGGCGTCGAACAATGGCCGAACCTACCATCCCCTTGTGGCCAGCAACAAAAACACATTCGCTCAATTGACGTGACATATTAATTCTCCAACGACACCGGCAAATCGTAACCATGATTCTTCAGCAGCGCGTGACGCTGGGCGACTTTCAAGTCTTCGCGAACCATTTCAGCACACATCTCCTGGGCGGTAATTTCTGGCACCCAACCCAGCTTTGTTTTCGCTTTGGTAGGGTCGCCAAGCAGCGTTTCAACTTCAGCAGGGCGGAAATAGCGCGGGTCGACACTAACCAGTACATCACCGACTTTCAGCGCAGGTGCCTTGTCGCCAACAATAGATTCCACGATGCCCCGCTCATCTACGCCAGTGCCCTCAAAACGCAAGGTCAGTCCCAGTTCAGCGGCAGACCAGCGAATGAACTCACGCACCGAGTACTGAACGCCGGTTGCGATAACAAAATCTTCGGGAACATCTTGTTGCAGCATCATCCATTGCATACGAACATAGTCTTTCGCGTGACCCCAATCGCGAAGCGCATCCATGTTGCCCATGTAGAGACACTGCTCAAGTCCCTGAGCAATATTTGCCAAGCCACGAGTGATTTTACGGGTCACGAAAGTCTCACCACGTCGTGGCGACTCGTGATTGAAAAGAATCCCGTTACATGCGTGCATGCCATAGGCTTCGCGGTAATTAACCACGATCCAGTAGGCATAAAGTTTGGCAACGGCGTACGGCGACCGTGGATAAAAAGGGGTGGTTTCCTTTTGTGGGGTCTCTTGTACCAAACCATAGAGTTCAGAGGTTGAGGCTTGGTAGAAACGGGTTTTTTTCTCAAGCCCAAGCAAACGAATGGCCTCAAGAATTCGCAGCGTACCCATCGCATCGACATCAGCAGTGTATTCCGGCGACTCAAAGCTCACAGCCACATGTGACTGTGCCCCCAGATTGTAAACCTCGTCGGGCTGAACTTCCTGAATAATACGAGTCAGGTTCGACGAGTCAGTAAGGTCCCCGTAATGCAAGATAAAACGCTGATTATCAACATGCGGATCCTGATAGATATGATCAACACGCTGCGTATTGAAGGACGATGCGCGTCGTTTGATGCCGTGAACTTCATAGCCTTTTTCCAGCAAAAGTTCAGCCAAGTACGAGCCATCTTGGCCAGTGATCCCAGTAATTAACGCTTTTTTCAGGGTCATATCTACGTCCTAAAATTCTTAGATTTACTATTAAATCGCATTTAACATGCTGGTAATGACATCAGGCATCGTCGACTGGGCTTTCCACCCCAAGACCTGCTCGGCCTTAGCGGGGCAAGCTCGACTGACCAATAGATCAGTAGGCCTGAAAAATTCAGTGGATTGATCGACATAAGCCTTCCAATCGAGGCCCAACTGTGTAAACGCCTCAGCAACAAAGGTTTCAAGCGTATGGGTTTGACCCGTGGCTATCACAAAATCGCTCGGCTCATCACACTGCAGCATCCTCCACATCGCATCGACATACTCTGAGGCGGCCCCCCAATCTCGAGCGATATCCAGGCGTCCAAGAGTTAATCGCTCATCAGAGCCAGCAGCAATTCGTTTCGCTGTCGTGACAATTTTTTGTGTTACAAATCTAGAGGGGCGCAATGGAGATTCGTGATTAAACAAGATCCCTGTACAGGCGAAGAGATTATAAGCTTCACGATAGTTATCGACCAACCAAAACGCCGAAGACTTAGCCACTGCATAAGGGCTACGAGGGTGGAACGCCATCCCCTCAGCGGCGGGCTCACCGTTGGTATCCCCAAAACACTCACTTGATCCTGCTTGATAAAAGCGAATCGGACGCTCTGTCATCCGGCAGGCCTCAAGCATATTGAGCGTACCCAAGGTAATACTCTGGATCGTTTCGGCGGGCTGCTCAAAAGACAAACCAACCGACGACTGCCCCGCCAGATAATAGACTTCATCAGGCTGACTGCGCTTAAGAGCCATGAAAACGCTTCGAAAGTCTTCAGGCACCATCGACAGCAGTTTCACCCGAGGAAAGATATCCAGTCGCTTGAGGTTGACGAATGAAGATCCCTGCGCATCCCGAGAAGTACCCCAGACGGTATAGCCCTTGCTAAGCAACAGCCTCGCGAGATAAGCACCATCCTGGCCACTCACACCGCAAATCAGGGCGGTTTTTTCTGAGTATTCCAAAGTATTACCTTTGTAATGAATTATAGATCGATAGTGTTTCCTGGCCACACCGCTGCCATGAGAAATGGTTTAAGCGCTCAAGACCGAGCCCCACCAACCTCGCAACTTCGCTGTCAGAGTAAACCACTCTCTCTATCGCCACAGCCATTTCGTCATCATTACCGGGGTCAAAAAAAGCCCCCGCATTGCCGATGATCTCAGGCATGGAACTGGTGCTGCTGCTGACAACAGGACAAGAGTGCGCCATTGCCTCTAAAGGTGGAAGACCGAAGCCCTCATAAACAGAAGGATAAACAAAGGCCTTTGCACCCTCATAGAGCTCCCCCAGCAACGCATCATCACCGCCGATCTGCCGCACCTGACCCGCACTAAAACCAAGACTTCGCATCAACGCCTGTTCGTCTTGAGAAAACTCTCCGCCGCCAAAAGCGACAATATCAAAATCGGACTTTAATCGCTTGGAGCGTGCTACGGCACGGAGCAATCCGGCGAAATTTTTGTAAGCGTAGCGTGCGCCGACATACAGCAAATAGGGCCTGGGCAAATCGCAATATTTTTTATCCGAAACTTTTTTAAATTGCTCAAAGCCTAAATGAACGACTGACAACTTACTCTCGGGGACTGCAAACAACCGCATAAGGTCCTGACGTGTGCTTTCCGAAATGCAAATAACGTGATCAGCACGCTCGACAGCCTGCTGCTTGAGCGCGGTCGTTTTATCTTGAGATGAAAAGCTTTCGGGATACAATTCATGGATCATATCGTAAACCGTTAGTACGACCGGGCACTTCTCCGAGATAAAACTTGGGCGGCGACTGTAATAGGTCTCATGCACTATCTGAGGCTGCCAACGACTCATTTCCGACCGCCCTTTAAGGCGGTTGTAAGCGAGTATCAGCCGAGCCGTATGAGGCGGGTATTTTTCCATCCAGCGGCCACGAACAATTCCCTCGGGTAACTCCTTCAGATAGGCATTGCGATGAAGAGGTGAGAAAATACCCACATCATTACCCGCGCCAACCATCTGCTCGGCGATACGAGCAAAATAACGAGAGATCCCCCCATAATTTTGCAATGAGAATATTTGGTGATCGAACGCAACTCGCATATATCTGTTCCCGAAAGAAAACAAAGCCCAATCTGTTTAAAATCGAGCTTGCATTGCATTAAATTTCGAACGACTACTTATCAAAGTAAGCCTATCATTTATGTAAAATCTATATCACACCGCATTTCGCCACGTTATCTTTCGAATATCAACACTAAAAACAAACAAACGAAGTGCCACTGCAATATAAGTTATCCCTAGCGACAACAACATCACAACGGGATTATCGATAGCTAGCAGATCAAAAACGCTTTTAAAAAAATAGAGTAGCGAAACCGAAATAACAAACGGAATAAAAATGGCGTCTATGTACCAGGTCTTCGCAGGTTTAATATTTAACTTCTTAAAGACAATCGGAGGACAGAAGGTAAAAAAACCGATATTCAATAATAGCCAAGGCCAAGCACTGCCCGCCAACCCATAAGAGGCAGCCAAATAATACGTTAATGGAACCACAAGAACGGCAGCTATAAAGTTTTGCCAGACGCTGAAACGCGTCCATCCGTGAGCTAATTGCAATGCATAAGGCATATTCATGAATGAATGAATCATGGTGCCGAGAACCAGTATCATCAAGGGCCCACTCGCCGCAGCGGCGATATGTTGATCCTGCGTCCATAACGAAAGCACCTGATGACTGTAAAATGCAATCCATACAGAAAACGGTATTACCAACATCGACAGTATTTGACTCGCCCTAATATAATAGCCAAATGCCTCTACGGCATTACCAGAAGCAACAGATGCCACTATCTTCGGGTAATAAGCATTGAAAACTGGAGATATAAGCCTGAAAGCGATCGTACCCAGCGTCCAAGCGAGCATGTAATAACCAAAATCTGTTAATGACAACGTCTTTGACAAAACTATCTTATCCGCTTGCATCAGTAGAAACGCAAGTGCATTCGTCGCCCCTACTCCCACTGCAAAACCTCGAAGGCGGCGAAGCGTATCAAGAGAGAAAGAAATAGAATCCGTCCAGCCTGCCAACTCGCGAATGAGTTGAATACGCAAAATAAAAACAGTCAAAAGATTTATTACGCACTGCCAAATAAAAAACCATTCAACCGTTGGAGAAACCAGCCACAAGACCAACACCGTTCCACCCGAACGGAAAGTCGCAAAGATGGAAGTTGCAATATTTAATTCAACCTGCTTTTGAAGACCTGTAAGAGCACCATAGTAAAATGCTATAGGAAACTGAAGAACAAGCGCCCCACCCATTACTCTTAACGATTGAGTCACAGAATCCAGCTTATCAGGACTTATATCCAACCAGTAATTGGAAATCAGCGGCGCTAACAATATCACCACCGCACCAGCAGTGAGTGCAATACCCCAAAAAACCCACTCAACACTTCTCAACAATAGAATAACTTTTTTCTTTTCCAGCGACGAAGCCGATTCATAAACAGAGGCCTCTTTAGTTGCCACAGCACCAAATCCGCCATCAAGCATCGACATAGCAGAAGATAGAATTACGAAAAAGCCTATTAACCCGTAACCCTCAATACCAATAAACTTAAGATACAAGGGTACGAAACAGATACCCATAAGAGCAGCCCAACCCTGCCCCAAAAAATTTGCCGCTACATTTTTAAGAACGCTATTCATGCGGCATAACCCTTTAACACATAAATCTTACTTCAAAAAAACTCATCCTAGAAACCATTCGATTATATTTACTGATAAATAATGGCTCTAGAAATACAATTATATAGTCAACGCTGGCTCTGAAAGCCTCTACCCATGAACGCTTACAAGAAGCTACTAGGTCCGACAGCGGGATTCAAGACCGCCACGAACAAATCTTCAGCAACACCAATAACTTTAGCATGATCTTGACACACTGAAAAGTCTTGAGAAATTACAGAATTTGAAATTCAAGGGCTCTCCGGCGCAAGCACAGTAAAGTTTCGTTATTCGACGATCAAACCAGCCCATACTCAGGCGCTGGATAAAGACGCTATAAACATTCAGAAAACCAAAAACATGAACGAATCTTAGAACGTAACCCAACGCAATATCGGCCAGCTAAGTTATTAATTGGCCGAGGAATTCTTTAGCCATGACAGCGTCTTTTTAATACCTTCCTGCTTATCCACAACAGGATAAGAATTTGACTTCTCGGCTGGAGAACAATCGACGACATTATCAGTTGTCATATTCTTCAGACGAAAACTAGTAAACGGAAATCTCAATCCTACTGAGTTACAAACATCACCAATCAACGCCAAGAAATAGAAAAAAAACATCGGTGCTTTAACTGGACGTCTAACGCCTGCAAGCGATGCGATACTCAAACTCCATCCATCTACATTCAAAGGCTTTGCATCACCTATGTAATAATATTCGACCGCATTATTTGGCTGCTGAGAAATTGAAATCATCTGATTCACACAGTTTTCGACATATCCATACGTCTTTGTACTCGATTTTTTGCCAATTCTAATATATCGACCAGCAAGTACTATATCAAAGAAGTTACGGTACGGTTCTCCGAACCAAGGCCCCCAAATAGATGTAGGCCTTACAATAGAACATCTAGGCATGCGATCAATCCATCTCTTAACAATGCACTCCCCCTGGACCTTACTCTCCCCATAAACTGTAGTTGGGGAAACATCCTCTATTGACGATGGTATGTGACCTGCTTTACAAACCAACATACTGGAAGCGAAGACTGCATGCTTAACGTAGTCCACCGAAGACAGTACCGAGCACAAGTTCTCGACACCTACAATGTTTTCGGGATAATCGTCCAAACTTTTGCCCCGGAGATCTGTACGTGCTGCGAGGTGAAAGACATAATCCGGCTTAAACGAATCAAAAGCCTCTCTGACACTATCCACATCACAAATATCGCAGCAGAGATGAACATCAAGATTATTTAAATTTCTAGGCTGAGCCACATCCAAGCTTAGAACCTTATATTCTAATATCTTTAACCGACACACCAGGTTAGTCCCTATAAAACCGGACCCACCTGTAACCAGAACTTTGACATTAGTCACGCGTTAGCTCCTCATAAACTTCAAGATAGTTCGATGCCATTGTAAAAGAACTATATTTTTCACAAGCAACACTCAGAACAACCGAGCCTTTTGACTCTTCGGCCAAACTTTGCACAACCGCAGCATTAAGACCGACAATATCATCTAGTTTAAAAAAAGAAACCGCATCTTCATCAAAAAGCTCGCGAAAGATTGGAATATCAGAGCACACTATTTTCTTTGAGTGGAGAGCCGCTTCAATCAGAGCAAGCCCAAAGCCTTCAGAACGAGAAGGCATCGCAAATATATCAAAAAAAACATTGCACTGATGTGCATAGGGAATTGAAGAAATAAAAACACAGCGACTATCGACGCCTAGAGAAACACTAAGATCCTGTAAGATATTTTTCTCTGGACCGTCACCAATAACCACAAGCCCCAGCCTGGTATTAAGAGCCAACAATCTCACTAACTGATCGACACCTTTTGTTGCGGTGAGCACACAGTACGTACCTAACAAAAAATCAACCTTGCTTTTCAGATTATTTATCTCAGCGGCACACCAATCTTCGATCAATTCATAATTAACAACGATATCCCTGCCATTGTAAACCCTGGAGAGTTTTTTATTATATGAAAACTTGGAGTAATACTGCATAGAATGGTCACTTAACACGACAAGGCGGTCATGCCTCGTCCAGCACACATTCCAAACGAAACTAAACACAACAGAAACAAGTTTATTGTAATGAAAATAAAGCTCCTTCTCTACGTAATTATGCAGCGTACTCACATAGCGAACACTCGAAAAGAATGATTTATTTTTAAATACAAATGCATCAGCCCTCAAGAGATGGGAATGAACTATGTCATAACCCGAAAAATCAAATTTTTTATAAAAACTCACTCGCTCGAATCTTGCGCCTTCCAAAAAACCTATATCGACACGCTCGTCAAAATAAAGAACGGTGACATCGTGCCCACGACGAAGCATCTGCTCGCACAATTGCAAGGCTACTAGAATAGGGGCCTTATTGACGATTGCAGGAACCACATAGCAGATTTTCATTTCTTCACAATCCCACCATAAATGGACAGCAGTTTCATTACTCCACGATCACCCAAAACACAGCTCATCAAAAAAATAACCAACCGTTTTATGAAAATTCCGTCAACTAGATACAACGGAGTTAATGCCAACTCTTTTCGAAGCCTAAAATTTTCACGAATGATCGACATCATCAAGCTTGGCTTATTACTGAGCCCTCCCACTCGGTGGGACACGATAGAGAAAGGATAGAACCCTGCATCGCTACCGACGAGAGCGCGTAAAATAAAATGATAGTCACCTATTACCTTATAATTCTCATTAAACCCGCCGATTTTCTCAAACAAGGATACATGATGAAAACAACCAGGATGACGAATGGTCATCCTCTTGGATAAATCATTTTTTGCCTCACTCCAAGGAACTCCAACCTCATCAATCAAGCCGCCAGATTGATCGACGAGTATATTTCTACCGTAAACCAATCTCAAATCCTGCCGATCCGCGGCGTCAAGATATTCAAGCACGGAGGATAACGCGGACGGAGAGCTGAAATAGTCATCACTGCCCATAAACACTATCCATTCAGCACTCACCTGCTTCAATGCTTTATTCCAGGCGCAATATACTCCAGAGTCTTTTTCCCTGGAGAATCGGACGAAGTTATATTCACTTAAAATCGCCAGCGTATCGTCAGTGCTACCGCCATCCTGAACATACAAATCCACATCTTTAAAATCTTGCGCCTGAATGCTATCTAAACATTCGCGCAGCGTACGCCCACTATTAAACGTAGCAATAACAATCCCGATTTTAGCCTTAGCCATTACTAGCCGCCTCAATTAATGTGTGTCGATTGCGCCTGAAGCCTTACCTCGTAACGCAACGGCTTGACAGTACGCCCGATCATAAAAACCATTTATTATAATAAAAAATACAAAATGGTATTTATAAAAATACATAACATTTCCAAACGAGCCGACTACGACAAACGCTATTAAAAAAGCCCTCGCCACCGAATCTTTGTTTCTCAGATAGCTGTAAAGAATCAACGCCAGAAAAAAAATAACGCCTAGGACCCCAGTCTCTAGCGCGGCACTTAATAAAAAATTATGCGCAGGATAATTTATCCCAGAGGAAGCGAATATTACTTGGCGCTCTGTACCAATCCCATATCCATGTGGATTACTAATAAATGCTTGCAATGCCGTGCTATACAGGGCTTCTCGTGTCGAATCAAATTTAGCAAGATTTAAGCCATAGCCCGCTATTAAGCCACTAACTGCCAAACACACAAAAAACAAATACGACATCTTTAATTTCGAAAAACAAAAAAAGACGAGAGCTATTAAAATGGCAAGCAGGTCTCCCTTGGACAAAAGCATTATCGAAGGCAACAGCATAAAAGCAGAGAGTAAAACATATACTTTATTTCTAGTCACCTGGAATTTTAACAAGTTAAGATAGATCGACAACAGCAAAATCGTACCGACGGTATTTATATGCACACTTAAAAAAGTGGTTTTTCCATTAAAAAAGTCTTTGTAGTACTGCTGATTATCCAACAGCAGATCAAAAGAATAGTCGAGTATAAAAATGAGATAGAAGACTATACATAAAGCGAAGACTGGCCCCCAACTGGCAATACCGTCAAGCATCTTCACTCTTTCACCGTCAGACATCATTGACACAACAACAATGATTAATACGATCTGAAGCAGGCGAAAATAAACCTGATAATTAATAACAAGACCGCTATCCAATATAGCCAGAGCACCATAAGCTAAGTATAGAAATATAAGACCACAATATACCAGCGGTCTAACCGCTATGCCTCGAGTACAAAATAAAATAACAAAAATGAATACAAGCAAAATCTCATCAAACTTATAGTTCACACTACCAACGCTTAAAATCTTCAACGGGAAGACAATTAAGACACCGAGTATATAACATAAGTATTTCACACAGACCTGCCGTGGATCGGTAAGTACGTAATTGTATGAATTTCGCTCATCGTTGAGTGAGTCAATAGCACTCCAGTGTAGTACTCAGCTATTACTTTCATAATCCATTCGCAGACAGCAGTGGCCCACCTACTCATAAAATCTGAATTAACTAGCCTTGTTCCTATCATATAGTTCTCAACTTACTGACTCTGGCAGGCTTTTCATGATATTGAGCACACCAGGTCATAGCACTGGGTCTTGAAGATTCGATGCTGAGCGCTCGTCATTGCCATGCCCTGCCACTCAGCCCCACTCACTGACGCAACAGCGAGAGAACAGGCGCCCGTGAGTGACCTCAAGGAGCAGGGCTTCAATTTTGACAACCAGCCAGTTCAGCCAGCAGCAGTGATTCATTCGTTACCAGAGAAATGCCAACCCGATAAAATTGAAAACTGTGCAGATCAATAACTGGACTCAGCTCCGATTACTCTGAGAAGGCCAATTATTATAGTGCAAAACCTTTTATTCAACACAGAGCAACTACATTCGCAAAAGTTCTGAACTTACTGTAAGAATTATCTGAGCAGCTATAGCGAAAATTACGGCAGTGCACCGTACGCAAATGGGAACAGGGAGAGGCTAGAGCGCGTAAATTTGAGGATGACGGGCCTATTCAAACCAATTAACAACCCGCTACTTCCAGATGGCTTAAGCTCAGGATCAGCTAAGATGCCAGCCACATACCGAAGGACACTCCGCGTCCCCCCCTCATAAGTGCTTGGCCGTACCAAGGTCACGCGGCGCAGCGCTTCGCTTAAACAGGCCTAAGAATGGACCGATTAACATGCCGATAATCAACGCAAATACAACAAACACGGCTACTGGGGCCTCACCGGTAGACCAACCAAAGAATGAGAGCACAACAGCCTGCTGATTTTCCAAAACAAACCCAACGACTGCAAAGGTAATGACCATTAAGACCACACCTAAAAGAATCCGTAATATTCTAGCCATAGCGTTCGCCTCCATAACAATAGATAGCCGAGTCAGACGCCGTCTTCCTCGTCTTCATTCACCCTATCCCTCAACTCCTTGCCCGGCTTGAAGTGAGGCACGAATTTCCCATCAAGGCTGACTGACTGGCCCGTCTTTGGATTACGACCTACACGAGGCGCACGATAGTGCAGCGAAAAGCTCCCGAACCCACGAATCTCAATACGATCCCCAGTGGCCAGGCACTGAGACATTTGCTCAAGCATGGTCTTGATAGCCAACTCAACATCTTTGGATGAGAGCAGCCCTTGGTGGGTGACAATTCGTTCGATCAACTCCGACTTCGTCATATTTTTCCCTTCTTTTTCAAGCAGCTAGGAAAAGCGCTTCGAAGGTTTTAGCATGACTTGATGAATTTGAACAGCCCATGTTTCAACTTATCTCCTGGCTGAATAAACATAAGTATCGAACAAGTAACGCGCCTAATTGCAGATCACAAGCATCGTGCGGGTGACAGCTCCAGCCGGGTTCAAGCCGAAAAAATAGTCGCCCTCTTCGTCCTTGGCGTCGCTTGACCGGGTGATGACCTTGTAGCCCTGCATCTTGCATTCGCGAGCGGCGCGCTGTTCGCACTTATCCCAATGATTACCAAGGCCAGAGCAATCGACCTCGATGCCGCTGACACCGCGCCTGGCGTGAGTTTTAGCGCTAGTGACAGAGCAGCCGACTAGCATTACCAATGCGAGCATCACGACAAGCTTGTTCATTGATATCCTTATTCCGGGCGAGCTTTTTTCAAGGCTATAGTGACTCTGACACTGAGCCGCGCGCCTTGGTTCTCGTTTGTTAAATCAACAAATTCCAGGCACAAAAAAGGGCGACCGAAGTCGCCCTTTTTATAGCGTTACAGAACTTAGTTCTGTTTAGCCATTGCTTCGCGCAGCAGGGAGGCCATAGTGGTCTCGCCGGTTGCAGCTTCCGGAGCCGATTTCAGGCTCTGGATTGCTTCTTTCTCTTCCACTTCATCTTTCGACTTGATGGAGAGTTGGATCACGCGGCTCTTGCGATCAACGCTGATGATCTTGGCTTCTACTTCCTGGCCTTCTTTCAGAACGTTGCGCG
>PJQF01000124.1_pt1 | contig 48045 bp, 36 predicted proteins | sample 1503741 | NCBI WGS metagenome assembly PJQF01 (sample SAMN07775949, study PRJNA414020) | Biofilm metagenome, whole genome shotgun sequencing project. | isolation source: biomolecule (vanillin) treated reverse osmosis membrane biofilm | place: India: Nagpur | collected 2017-03-21 | reverse complement strand
CCTGAACGCGATCAACCTGTGGGAGCGGGCTTGCTCGCGAAAGCGGAGTGTCAGGTGATGCATCAGGTGACTGGCAGACCGTCTTCGCGAGCAAGCCCGCTCCCACATTTTGACTGTATTTCAAGTCGAGCTCGGTGGGAGCTGTGTTTTAGATCAGGGCATGCAGCGCCACAACGGCCTGAACGCGATCAACCTGTGGGAGCGGGCTTGCTCGCGAAAGCGGAGTGTCAGGCGATGCATCAGGTGACTGGCAGACCGTCTTCGCGAGCAAGCCCGCTCCCACATTTTGACTGTATTTCAAGTCGAGCTCGGTGGGAGCTGTGTTTCGGATCAGGCCATGTAGGGCACGGCAATCAGCAGGATGGCGGTGCCGTGGGCGATCGTCGCCGGCAACACGCCATAACGCATGCGCACCAATGCGCACGCCAAGCCTTCGATCAGGGTAAACAGCAACACCGGCCAGCCCAGTTGGGTGACGCTCAAGGCCAGGAAAGCATGACAGGCTGCGAAGGCCACGCCGCTGATCAACGCTGCCCGCAACGGTGTGACCTGCTGCTCCAGATAGCCCTGTAAAAAACCGCGAAACAGCACCTCTTCCAACGCATTGGCACCATAGGCGAACACCACCATGCCCGGCAGCCACACCCAGTAGCCGGGGATCGCGGACGCCTCGATGCCTTGGTAAAGCCTCAGCGGCACGCCGATCAAACAGCCCACCGCCAGTGCAACAGCCAGGCCAACCGCCGGGTTGCCGATGGTCCCGCGCACCCACTGCCACAGCTCCGGCGCTATCCGTGCAAGCACAACAATCGATAGCAGCGATAAACCACCCAGCGCCGCCAACACAAAGGCATTGCCGCTGAATGCAATCTGCACATCGCCGCTCAACGACCAGATGCCCAACGGCGTCAGCGCATCACGCAGCAACACAAATGCCATCAGCAAGATAAGGATGCGTAGCGCGGACAACGCTCTGGGCGTCAGCGCAAACCAGAGGCCAAACAGCAACACGCCGGGTGCCAGGTAGCGCGCATAGTTGACCAGCACCACCAAGCCTGCGGTAATCATCAACGGTTATTCCCGCAGGTTAAGTGTGAGCAATGGCCAGCATTTCGATTTCAACCGCCGCTGATTTGGGCAGCTGCATCACACCCACCGATGTGCGTGTGTGCGCCCCGGCGGCACCGAGGATTTCATGCAGCAAGTCGGAGGCCGCATTGGCCACTTCGCTCTGCTGGTCGAAATCTTCAGCACTGCGCACGTACACCGCAATGCGCGGGATTGCCTTGACCTGATCCAGCGAACCCAAGGTCTGCTTGAGCAACCCCAGGCAACGCAATGCACTGATACTCGCAGCGATTTGCGCCTGCGCCAGGGTCAGGCTTTCGCCGACTTTGCCCGGCAGTACGATGGTGTCGCCGACACGCGGAATCTGGCCACTGATGTACAGGTGGTTACCGTCGCGTACCAGCGGCGTGTAGTTGCCGCCGATTTTGAATGTTTCCAATCGATAGCCGATGCGCTCTTGCGCGGCCTGGTATTTCTGATCCGGTGTCATACGCGTGAATCCTCCTGGCGACGTTGCCATTCATCCACCACATCGCCCAGCGTCTTGGGGATGTCGTTGCGAATCCAGGCCATCAACGGCCGGTCGAACTTGAACGCCGGGCCGCAGTGTTCAAGCATGAATCGGCGAACTTTCTGGGTATTTTTATAGTGTGGCGTCACCGGGGTGGCACGGGTCATGACGCCGCTGTGCCAGTCAAAATCCATTTTGCACCTCGGCCGAGTGGTTGTTTCGCCAGTAGCATAGCGATGTGCTACTGGTGCAGGAAGCGGCACGCGAACGCCTTGACACTTATTTGATGTGTTGGGATGTCGTACGAGGCGGTCGAATTTCCATGAACCCCTTAATTCTTACCTTTTTTTGACTTATCAAAATTTCACTTTCCTTCGTTGACGAAAATATTGCATGGTTGTACGACGACTAAAGTGGTCGTAGCGCCCCCCAACAACAATAAGGAAACACGAATGCCAAACGTCAAACTGCTGATCGGTTTTCTGTGCCTGTTTTCCGGGTACGTCGCAGCGGCGCCCGCCGCCGCTGAAAAGGAGGTGGCTCAAGCGGTCGACCAACTGACCCAAGCCATGCTGCACCTGGACCTCAAGACGCTGCACGCGCTGACGTCCGACAAACTCACCTACGGCCATTCCAGTGGCAAAGTGCAGGACAAGGCTCAGTTCATCGCCGATCTGGAAACCCACACCAGCGCCTTCAAGACCCTGGAAATGCAAAACCAGACCATCACCCTGGACGGCGACACCGCGCTGGTGCGCAACCACTTTCACGCCCTGGCCGTGAACAGCGGCGTCGACGTGCCGACCGACATCGACAACTTTCAGGTCTGGCAAAAGCAAAAAGGCAAGTGGCTGCTGATCGGGCGTCAGGCGTACAAATACTGATGACCGCGGTGAGCCGCCCAAGCTCGGCTCACCACTGCACCACCCTGCGCACGCGCACCAGTGCCGTGCGTAGCGCCGCCATGTCCACCGAGCCCAGTGCCAGGCGCAGCGCATGCGGTACACACGCCGAGACGGCAAACGGCTCGGCGGTGGACACCGAAATGCCCTCGCGTTGCAGGGTCATGGCGACCTGATCGGCCCGCGCCTCTTCTTGCAGCGGCAACCACAAAAAATACGACGAGGGGTGGCTGATGTAATCCACCCCGGCCAACACCTGCGCAGCCAGGGCTTGTCGTGCCTGGGCATCCTGGCGCTTTTGCGCTTCCAGGCGGGCGACGGTGCCGTCCTCGATCCAGGCGACGGCAACCGCGCTCATCACCCCGGGCACGTTCCAGGTGGTGGCCATGATGGTGCGTTCAATCGCCTTTACCCATGCCGCAGGCGCCGCAACAAAACCGACGCGCAAGCCGGTGGCGACGCTCTTGGAAAAACCGCCGACGTACACCGTGCGTTCCGGCGCCAGGGCTGCCAGTGGCGGCGGTGCGTCCTCGGCCAGGTAGGCGTAGGCCGCATCCTCAATCACCATCAGATGGTGCTGGCGGGCGATGGCCACCAGTTGTGTTCGTTGCTCCAGGCTCATCACCCAACCCAACGGGTTATGCAGGGTCGGCATGCTGTACACGGCGCGCACCGGCCGCTGGCGACACAGGCGTTGCAAAGCCTCCAGGTCCGGGCCGTGGGCAGTGACCGCGATGGCGACGATTTCCAGGTGCAAGGTTTCCGCCAGCACCTTGAACCCCGAATACGTCAACGCGTCGACGGCGATCACATCCCCTGGCTTGAGCAACGCCATCATCGCCACCGCCAAACCGTGCTGGGCCCCGCTGACCACCAGCACCTGCTCGGCCTCCACCGCCAACCCTCGGCTCACCAGATGGCGGGCGATGGCGGCGCGCTCGTGCAAACGGCCGGCATGGGGCTGGTAACGCAGCAACGCTTCCAGATCGCCCGACAACGCCAATTGGCGCAAGGCCGTGCGCAACAGCTCCGCCTGCCCCGGCAGCGACGGGTAGTTGAAGTTAAGGTCGAGCATCCCCGTCGCAACGCTCATCTGCCCACTGCCCTGCCCTGGCGGCAACGCGATCTCGCGCACAAACGTGCCACGGCCGGTTTCACCGCTGACCAGGCCCATGGCCTCAAGTTCGGCGTACACCCGGCTCGCGGTCACCAGTGCCAGGCGGTGGTCGGCGGCCAGTTGCCGGTGGGTGGGCAGGCGCGTGCCGGGCGGCAAAACCCCGCTGCGGATGTCCTCGGCGAAGGTGTCGACCAGCGACTTATAGCGGGCGCGCGGCATAGGCGGTGTATCCATGACAATTTTTTGATTGTGCTGATATTCGACCCTAGGATGCCCGTCACGCAACCCTTCCTTTCGAGCACAGCCCATGGAACGTACCTCAGCGCTCAACCCCCTCGACAGCAGCACCCAAGGGTGGATCAACGGTTTTATCGGCGTCGTGATTTTCAGCGGTTCATTGCCGGCCACACGCTTGGCGGTGATGGAATTCGACCCGGTGTTCCTGACCATGCTCCGCGCCACCCTCGCCGCCGTGCTGGGTTTATGCCTGCTGCGGCTGTTCCAGGCGAAGCGCCCCGCGCGTCATCAATGGCTGCCCCTGGTAATCGTGTCGCTCGGCGTTGTGGTCGGCTTTCCCTTGCTCACCGCGCTGGCCTTGCAATACGTCACTTCCGCCCATTCGATTGTGTTTATCGGCTTACTGCCGCTCGCCACGGCAGTGTTTGGCGTGCTGCGCGGCGGCGAGCGTCCGCGCCCGGTGTTCTGGTTATTTTCGAGCCTGGGCAGCCTGCTGGTGATGGGCTACGCCGTGGCCCAAGGCTTGAGCGCCGCCCCTGCCGGTGACGTGCTGATGCTGTTGGCGGTGTTGGCCTGCGGCCTGGGTTACGCCGAAGGCGCCAAGCTCTCGCGCAGCCTGGGTGGCTGGCAGGTAATCTGCTGGGCGTTGGTGGTGTCGCTGCCGGTGGTGGCGCCCTTGAGCCTGATGCTGGCGCCGTCGACCCTGGCCGGGATCAGCCTGCCGGCCTGGCTGAGCCTGGGTTATGTGGCACTGTTCAGCATGCTGATCGGTTTTGTGTTCTGGTATCGCGGCCTGGCCCAAGGCGGCATTGCCGCCGTCGGCCAGTTGCAGTTGCTGCAACCGTTCTTCGGGCTGGCACTCGCGGCGGGCCTGCTGCATGAACAGGTCAGCCTGGGCATGGTGCTGGTGACGGTCGCGGTGATCGGCTGCGTGGCCGGCGCGAAGCGGTTCGCCCGTTAACGGCCCTAACGTTGTGGCGCGACCATCTTGAATTTGATGTTGATGCCGTTGGACACCACGCTATTACCAGCCCACTCGCCCTCACCAATGTTGAAGTCATCGCGGTTGAGGATGAACTCACCGTCGAACACGCCGATACCGCTTTGCTCCTTGAGCACGACCTCAATATTGACCGGCCGCGTAATGCCCTTGATCGTCAGGTTGCCGGTGATCCTGTAGCGGTTGTCGCCCAGCGCGCGGGCACCGTTGGATTCATACACGCCCACCGGATAGGTTGCGGTGTCGAACCACACCGGTTGCTGCAACCGGGTGTTGGCGTCCTGGCTGCCGGCATCGATACTGGCGAGCTGGATCTTCAGCAATGCGTGCGCCGCCTCGGGCTTTTGCGTGTCGAAGGTCAGGCTGCCCTCAAAGTCGCTGAAGGTGCCGTACACCCGCTGCCCGAATTGCTGGAAGGTAAAGCTGATCTGGCTGGCCGTGCGGTTGACGTCTTTGTACTCCACGGCCTGGGCATTGGAAAACCAACCCACAACCAGAGCCAGCATGACGACCGGGTGCGTTCGACGCTTCATGGAAAACTCCGCAGGAGAAAAGAACACGCGTGCTGAGCTTACACGCCACGCCATGGATGTATTCCCATCGGGCGTTTGTCCTGTTAAACAGAGTAGTCGCCCCTGCACAATAAGGACTTTGCATGCACACCCCTTCTCTGCAGGACACCACCGCCCCCGAAGGCATTTGCTACGGCTGCGGCGGCAGCAACCCGCACGGCCTGCACATCAAAAGCCGCTGGGACACCGATGGCGTCCATGTAATTGCCGAGCATCAGCCGGACGCCAAATACAGCGGCTGGCCCGACCTGGTCTACGGCGGCCTGATCGCCATGCTGGTCGACTGCCATTCCAACTGGACCGCCATGGCCTACCACTACCGCGCCGAACAACGCGCGCCCGGCAGCCTGCCGCGCATCGACTGCGTGACCGGCAACCTGGGGATCAAATTCATCAAGCCGACGCCGATGGGCGTAACGCTGAGCCTGCGCGCACGGGTCGAAGGTGACGTGGGGCGTAAAAGCCGCGTGGTCTGCGAGGTGTACGCCGGTGACGTGCTCACCGCCGTCGGCGACTCGGTGTTCGTGCGCGTCGACACCGGGCAACTGGCCGCCGCCGCCCATGGCCGCGACAGTTGATCCTGGTCTACAGTGATGACCACCGCTAATCGAGGACTGCTCCGATGACTCGTCTCACCGCGAAAGACTTTGCCCCCGAACTGCTGGAACTCTATGACGGCTACGCCCACGGCAAGCTCAACCGCCGCGAATTTCTCGACCGCGCCGCGCTGTTCACCTTCGGCGGCCTCACCGCCTCGGCGCTGCTGGCGGCCCTGAGCCCCAACTATGCGCTGGCCGAACAGGTCAAATTTACCGACCCGGACATCGTCGCCGACTACATCACCTACCCCTCGCCCAAAGGCAACGGCACCGTGCGCGGCTACCTCGTACGCCCGGCCAAGGCCAGCGGCAAACTGCCCGCCGTGGTGGTGGTGCACGAAAACCGCGGCTTGAACCCCTACATCGAAGACGTCGCCCGGCGCCTGGCCAAAGCCGGTTTCATCGCCCTGGCACCCGACGGCCTCACCTCCGTGGGCGGCTACCCCGGCAACGATGAAAAAGGCGTGGAACTGCAACAAAAAGTCGACCCTACCAAGCTCATGAACGACTTCTTCGCCGCCATCGAATGGCTGATGCACCACGACAGCAGCACCGGCAAAGTCGGGATCACGGGCTTCTGCTACGGCGGCGGCGTGACCAATGCGGCGGCGGTGGCATATCCCGAACTGGGCGCAGCGGTGTCGTTCTACGGCAGGCAGCCCGACGCCAAGGACGTGCCCCGCATCAAGGCGCCGATCATGCTGCATTACGGCGAGCTGGACACGCGAATCAACGAGGGTTGGCCGGCGTATGAGAGAGCGTTGAAGGCCGCAGGCACGACCTATGAGGCGTATATCTACAAGGGCGCCAATCATGGCTTTCATAATGATTCAACGCCGAGATATGACGAGGCGGCGGCGAACCTGGCGTGGGAAAGAACCCTCGGCTGGTTCCACAAATACCTGGCCTGATCACAATCTGAAAGGTGGGAGCTGGCTTGCCTGCGATGGCGGTCTTCCAGTGACAAATGTGCTGGCCGGTCCGGCGTTATCGCAGGCAAGCCAGCCCCCACATTTGATCGGTGTTGCCCGCTCACCATGCATGGTCAAAGGCCAGCAATCCATATCGCTTTAATTTGCAGGAAGTTTCCTAGACAATCCTTTGGCCTTGCGCCTGCTCACGCCAGTGGCTAGCCTTCGCTCTGTCGCTGCCTATCAGCGAACAGGAGTGGAAACCTGAGAACAAGTAGGCCCCCTTATCAGGAGCTTATGTATGAGCAAAAGCCATTCGGATTCAACTCGCTTCACCCCCGACCGCAAGATCTTTGATCGCGCCCTGAGTCACTATCTGCAACCCGCTTCACCGCAATCTTTTACCGTGCATCAAGACCTAAGCTTCGAAGACGCCCTCGCCCAAATCTGCAACCTGCTGCGCTGTGCTGCGGCCACCGCTGCCGACACCACCCAAGGCCTGAGCGGCGATCAACGCCATATGGCTGGCGCAACCGAACACCTGATCGACATGGCCCGCACACTTGCCGACCGCGCACTGGATTGCCTGCAGCCCAGGGCATAAGCCAGCGCCCCTGACACGGCACAAAACAAAGGTGGAAAAAAATAAGGGTCAGACCACGTTTAGTGCTCCGCCAGTAGAATAGTGGTCTGACCGCATTTTTTGCATCATCAAGCGCAGAGCTTGGAGTAAATTTGTGGGGATCCCTCAGGGTCTAACCCCGATTTTCTGACAGGCAGGCGTTAGAAAAACATCTGCTTATCCTTTTGCACTCCAACTACTCACTACGTTTCTCACACACTGCTTTTAGCCCAAGCATTGTAGTTGGAGTAGGCCCCAAATGAGATACGGTGCTAACGAGCATATTGGCGTCTTTGTCTCCTTCTAGATGGTAATCCGCACCACCACAGGCCTTTTTAGCCTCTTGATTAATGTTTTCCAATAGCCCCGCCCTTGAATTGAAAATACTACCACTGCTGGTAATCATATACTCACCCGGTGCAATTTTACTGGCATCCGTCCACGTGCAACCTGTCAAATACAAAGCAACGAGGCCGACCAATATTAATTTTTTCAATTTCACAACCTCACGTAGATTACTTATTTGAAGGCCATTTTTTCTTCGCATCATTTACGCAATTGAACATCACACTTACCACCCAGACACCTTTATATTAATTACTTTAAAAAGGCTCTGAGAAAATCAAATAACTCTGCCGCCCTTTTCCAGCCCTCTTTGTCACACTTCAAAAGTACGAGGCAGAAAAGGGGACAGATTTATTTCTCAAAAACGCCGCAAGGACCCCATCCTTGGCCGTCACGGCGGGGACGAACGCCGACAGCACCTCGGCGCCCAACTTAACAATGAAAAAGATCAGCACCGCGATGCCAGAATCGATGATTCGGGCCAGCAGGCGACGGCCGATGCTGGCCAGAATGGTCGGCCGTTTAGCGGTGGCAATTGCGTCCATACGGTGTCACTCCGGCTTATGTAAACAGCAACAACGGCCGAGCTCTGCGCCCGGCCGCCTCAAGCGCTTTTTTAACTCACTTGCTTTCTTTTGCCACGGTACCCAACGACGCGTCCTTGACCAGATAACGGCCTTCCACATCGCTCAGCACTTTGAGGCTGTTGCGCGCCACGGCGAAGCCCATTTCGACTTCCTGCTTGAGGTAAACCACCTCACCGGCCTTGACGTTGATCGGCATGTCAGCCCAGTTTTCAGCTTTAGAACTGATCACGTGCTGACCCGGCGTCACGAAAAAATAAATGTACTGGTTACCACGGTTGTAACCCATCTCCGAGTCGGCTTCCTTGTCATCCAGGAACACGTTGAACCGCACCATCATCCCCACGTTGCTTGGGCGTACGACATACACCAGGCCTTTATCGGCGACCGCGGCCTTGGGCAACGAGTAGTTCGCCACGTCAGCCTGCATCTTCTCCACCGACGGCGTCGAGGAGCAGCCAAACAGCGTGGCCAGGGACAATACAACAGCAGCTTTGCAGAACAGCTTGATCATGTACTTCTTCCTTGTGGTGTGACGGTAGAGCGGATTGAGAGCCCCGGCGATTGGCCGGCGCGGGTTCTTTGATGCGTTTAATCATCGCCAGGGTATCGGCCTCGGGGACGAATACGTGAACCGTTGTGCGTGGGCCAGCACTTTGATGCCTTGCGGGGGGTTGGGCGCGGGGCTTTTATTCCGGCCCGAGGAAAATAGGGGTCAGACCACGTTTAGTGCTCCGTCAGAAGAATAGTGGTCTGACCCCATTTTTTCACATTTTTTCATAAATTACATTCCATGATGATGTTTGACATTGAGATCGTACTGCTTAAGAGTCTGCTCAAATTTAGCTCTGACCTCAGGCGTCCAGCTCTTCCAGTAGTACCCACTAAACTCATTAGCGATTACCGCCCCGTTGGGCCCTCGCCGGAAGAATAGTGGTCTGACCCCATTTTTCCTCTGCCGGTAGATTGAGCGCTTCTTGATCTTGAATAAACGTTCCCCAACTAGACTGGAGACTTCTTCGAGTAACGCTCTTCTAATCTCTCCACAGACCTTAGAACACTGCCCCCATCATCAGGAAAGAAAGTAGAGTAAACATCAGCTGCAATTTTCATCAGGGAAACGTAGTCTGGCACTGGGATACTTGAAGTTTCCACTTCGCCCAAAAAGAAACTGACCTCACTGAAATCTTCTGGATCGTCCCAGTCCTGATCAAGAGAGTAAAAAAATCCTTCACTCACAGAGAAGCCAACTCCCCGCGAAGCGTCATAGATAAACGCTGGAAAATTAGTCCTCCCCCTCGCCATAGAAGCCTCTATCAATTCGTAAAGGTCTTCATAATCCAGACCAGTTGAAGCAAATGACTCCTTTAGGCTCTCAAGCCAAGCCAAGCTAGCCATCAGTTTGTCCTCCGCGGCATAGTGATAAAGGAGTTTGTTATTTCTCCAGTCTTGCTATTACGGGGATTCCTCAGGGTCTGACCCCGTTTTTCTGCAATATTTGCAACAAAGACTCTTCATAGGAGACATCTAACTCTTCACTATAAGCGGCCATAGCAGCTTCGCAAAGCTTATCAAACTGTCTAATTGTGTCACTCACTTTTTGGCACCCACGCACCTGATCTAGGGTTACCAAGAGTTGGCACCCATACTTTTTCTACGTACTTCCCTGATACGTCAAAGCCTTTTTGGGCAAAGGCTTTTTCTGCGGCGGCCTGCGCCGCTGGACCACTCAGCGTCTGACCCATTTCTCTGACCCCATTTCTCCTTTATTTTGATGGACTTATGAAAAACGTGATCCGCTCAATGTTTTATCGAAGGGACCAGTCGTGTATCGATATAAACTTGATAACTTGTTCTGGCGCATCTTCTAAGGAAGCTCTGTAGTCCGTAACAAAACTAATCCCCGTCAATATGCTTCCGAATTTCTTCAGAAGAAAGTCATCATCCGCATCATTAAACAAAACATCAAACTCCCTTTCCAAGCTCCGAAGATCATCTCCCACGCTGACACTATTAAATCTCCCAAAATACCCTGCACCTACGGAAATTCTATAAAGCCTTCCTGCATTCTCAAAGTACAGCGAGACCACCTCATTCATAAATCGATATGAAAATAAAAGTTCATTACCAAAACCGATCCGCCTCTTAATTCCGACCCAAGAGTTATTCTTAAGGAGAATATCACGAACAGGTACTTCCGGACCGTACCACTCAACCTCCCCAACCTCTTCGCTAACATTGGAAAATGACTCACCCAAAGAAAATCCTGCTGCTGATACACCTGGAATAAGGTCAGCGTACAAATCAGGGAATAAATTTCTCATATATCAGTTCCAACCCTTCCACTCACCGCCCTCATATTTCAGACGATTTCCTTGGGTATCATAGTATTGTTGATAACGCGTAATAGTGCCTGGACTAAAATCAGGCGACGGATCAATTACCCGTATTTCTATATTTTTATTGCCAACCTTCTCAGTACTAACAAGCTTATAGTACGGACTATCACCGTGGGTTCCACCGCCCGGATGAAACTCTACCTCTTTTATTGTCGGGTGTCCTTCAACGTTAAAGACCTGTGCTTTACCTGAAGTACCAGCCAATGGTGCTTTCGGCGTAAGGCTCGCACCATCAAGCGTTAACGACTGCTTGATGTCATCAATCGACTTACCCCACATGCTCGACGGCGATTCAGCAATATTTCGAGGAATCCCTGCTTGGGCAGCCAGATCGTCTCTCAGCCCAACACGCGCAATCGCAGAAGTAGCCGGCACTTCAGCTGCGCCCGTCGCTTTTACTACCGTCAACTCAGCCTTAACAACCTTAGCAGTGACCTTTTCGACGAGCAAGGCCCCGCTTTTGAGCGCTCCCCCAACCCCCGTCCCTAGCGCCACAACGTCGCTTATCAGCTTCCCGGCTTCACGCCCTGCGTTAAACGATCCACTCGCCCCGGCTCGTTCATACTCCGATTGCAGATTGTCAATTCGTTCGATGTAGGACTGCTTCATAGTGTCCGAGACATGACCCAGCACATCCTCGCTTTCAAGCACGGACCTCAACGCCCGAAACGTCTGTATCGGGCTGCCGGCAACTTCCAAGATGCCCTTGACCGTATCAAGTAGCCCTTCCGGCACGCCAACCACTGCCCCACCCGCAAAGCTGGCGTCCTGCCCGGCGTCGATCAATTCCCACTTCGTATTGATCCTGAGTCTTTCTAGTGCATCTTCGCTTTCTGCCAGCTCTTTCGCTCTCTGAGACTTTTGATGCTCGCCCAGGTAGTTGTACTGCGTAGCATTCTTCGCGACCCAAGCCCCCTTCTCCATGGCGGCCGCATCTGCATCCTTCTGCCCCGCCGCCGCCAGCACACCGACAATCTGCGAACTCATCGTCAGCAATTCTTCATTGCCTTTGACCAGAGTATTCAGATGAGTAACCAGCGCCTCATTCGCGCCCGCAGCCAGCGCACCGGTTTTGAAGTCGCCGCCCGTAGCTTCAGCCAGCAAACCACCGACCATCGCGTGAATCGCAATTTTGGGTGCAGATCCATCGGCAACTACACCTTGGGTGTAATTACCCACCAGGTTGAAACTCGCTGCCGCCAGTGTATTGAACAGCGCGCCTTTCAACGCATCGCTAGCGCTACCGCCCTGTCCCAGCGCCTTGCCCAGCAGCATGGACGTGCCGCTTTGCAATGTCTGGTTGGCAGCAAATTTACCGACACCACTCCAAGTATTCAGCAGACCTTGCGTCGTAACTTTCCCAGTGATTGTGTTTGTTTGAGTACCCGTCCAATCACCAAAATAAGCAGCGGTCAGGCCTGCTGTAGCACCCGCAATCACATACCCCTTCATCGCATCCGAAGAAGTCACATCCTTAAGCACTGCGCCCAGGTTGCCGCGATTATTGACGACGCTGACGCTTGCGTTGGTGGAGGCTCCCGACGCCACAGCCCCAGCTACCGCCCCTGCCGTACCGCCACCCGCTGCAGCTGCCGCCATAGGCCCAACCACCGCCGCCATCACAATCGCAATAATGATCTGCGAAGCCGGCCCCAACCCCGAGTTGCTGTACTTGAAGCTGTCATGAATCTCCTTGACCTGCCTCCAGTCCACATCACCCCTTGCCTCGGCGTCCTTGATCCACGCCAACTGGGGATCAGCCTTGACCATCGCATCAATGGATTGGCTGACGGTCTGTTGATTGACCTGATTGACGTCAATCTTCAGGCCTTCGACCGCCTTGATCGCGATGCTGCCCTCGGCAACCATTTGGGTCTGGCGCAACGTCTCGTCGGTGTTGCCTTTGCCTTTGGAAGACACCCAGAAGGCATTGTTATTGCTCTTCTCATGACTCTCCTGCCGCAAATCCTTCACCGCCTCAAACGTCACCGCCCCACCACTGACAATCGCAATATCCCCGCCACTGTCGAGCTTCGCCGCTTGATACTTCTGATCCCCACCGCTCTCCAGCGTCAGGTTGCCCCCCGTCTTGATCTCACTCCCCACATTCGTCACCTGCGTGACTTCATCACGCTGGGTTTTCTTGCTGCCCCAACCGCCCTTTTTGCTCATGTCGTACAGCGAATAGTTGCTGTCTTGCGCGGCCAGCAGTTGCAGTTCGTTGTCGGCATGCACGTAGGCTTCGTTGCCCGCGCTGATCTTGCTGGCGACCAGCGTCAGGTCGGTACCGGCGACAGCTATCAGGTCGCCGCCGGCTTTCAGTTCCGCACTTTGTTGGGTGACGTTGTCGAGTTGGGTGGTGGTTTTGGTGCCGCCTTTTTTGCCCTTGGAGTAGTCGTGTTGTTCGTTGGCGGCGGCGGCCAGGGTCAGGTTTTCGCCGGCTTTGACGCTGAGGTCTTTGGCGGCGCTGACGGTGCTGGCGACCACGGCGATGTCGCGGCGGGCGTCGATGGCGAGGTTACCGCCCACGTCCACGTTCGAGCCGTATTGCAGGGTGGTTTGCTCGGTGCCTTTGACGCGGCGGCGTTGGTAGGCGTAGTCGTCCTGTTCGGTCTGGCTGGCGATGACCACGTCGCGCCCGGCGGTCACGCTGGCGTTGCCACCAGCCTTGAGGTCGCTGCCGACGTTGAGTACATCGCGCCCGGCGTTGAGCTTGAGGGTGTCGGTGGCTTCGAAGCGCGAGGCGTCGCTGGCCACGTCGTTGCGCAGTTGGTAGCCCTCGCCTTGCTGCTTGAAGGTGGTGACGGTGCGCTCGTTGAGGATGTCGCCGGTCACGGCGGTGGCGCTGATGTCGCGGGCGTTGATGATGCCGCCACGAGTGTTGCGGATCGAGTCGGTGGCGAGCATTTCCAGGCGGTTGCCGGCTTGCATCAGGCCGCTGTTGTCGATGTTGCCGGCGACCATGCTGAGGTTGTTGGTGGCGCGCAGGGTGCCGCTGTTGTGCAGGTCGCCGCCGGTGATCAGGCTCACGTCCTGGCCCTGGATCAGTGCGCCGTTGGGCGCCAGGCGGTTGTTGGCCTGGGCCAGGTAGAGCACTGGGGTCAGGACTTTTTGGCCATTGACCTCGGCTTCTTCCATCCACACGATGTCGTGGGTCAGCGCCGCGACTTGTTCGGCAGTCAGCGACACGCCAAGTTGCAGCTTGAGCGCGTCCTTGTAGCTGATGGCGTTGTCCATCAGGTAACGGAACAGCGCGTCGTCACTGGCGATGCCGTCGATGTAGCGCTGGCCGGTGCGCGCCACCACGGCTTCGCGGATCAGGCGTTGCTCATAGAGACCATCGCCCAGGCGTTTCCAGGCGGTATCAGGGTTGTAGCCCAGTTTGCCCAGCAGGTAATCGGAGCTCATGAACTGCTTGAGGTCGGTGAGCGCCGGGGTGGTTTCGATCAGGTATTTGTGGCTGTTGTCGACCGCGGCGATTTGCGGCAACCCTTGCACGCGGGTTACCGACGGCGCGCGGCTGTCCAGGTTCAGCGGGCCCTGGCCAGTGACCGCGCCGCTGAGCGGCTGGCCATCGACGCTAAAACCACGCTCTTGCACGGCGCTGTAGTCCAGCGGTTTTGAGCGGTCTTTGTCGGCAATCTGGCGGCCGCCGACACTGAAGTCGCCATTGCCCGTGGAGGCGCTGGCGGCGCTGTCTGCCTTGGCCTGTTGGCCGCTCAAACGGAACAGGCCGTTCTGGCCGGTGGGCAGGCTGAAGCCGGGCAAGGTGGCCGGGTTGACTTGGCGCTGTGCCAGGTCTGGCGGCAGTTGCGCGGTAATCGCCGGTTTCACCGTGGAGGCGAACACGTCGGAGTTGGTGTTGTGGTTTTGCGCCGGGGCCTTAATGTCGGTGGCGTTAGGGCGAATCACGCTGTTGTCGATTTTTTGCGTGGCGTTGACCGTCACCGAGCCGGCCGCCTGAATCACCGCCTGGGCAATGACGCTGCCGGCGGTCGGCACCACGTAGGTGCTGGTTTCGTAAAAGTTACCGATGCCGGCCATGATCTTGGCCAGGGTCATCTCACCTGGGCGGTAGTCGCCGGAGTTGGGGTTGTTATAGACGTTGAACTGGTTCTGGCGCTCCATGAAGGTGTTGTAGAAGCTGCGGTCACGGGTATAAAAGCCCGAATTCAGGTGCACTTCTTCGCCACCGGCCGCACCACGGTTGGTCAGCACGTCGGTGTTGATCAGGATGTTCCTGGCGGCAGACACCGAGCTGTAGAGGTTATCGAAGGTCTGGCTGCCGACGGTCAGGTCGCCACCGGCGTTGATGAACGCCGAGGCCGAGCTGCCGACCAGCACGTCTTCGTATTTCTCTACGGAGGTGAAGTACAGCTCGCAGCCTTTGCCTTTGCAGAAGTCGTTGGAATAGATATTGAGGTTGCCCGAGACCAGTTTCTTTTGCGTGCTGAACTGGTCGCGGCGGTTGCTCAGGGTGTCGGCCAGCAGGCGCATGTTGCCGGCGCTTTCCAGGCTGCCGGAGAGGTTTTCGATCAGGCTGCTGCGCGCGCCCGCATCGTCGCGGGCAATGTCCAGGCCGCCGAGGCTGTAGACGTCGCCGTAGCTGTTGCGCACATCGTTGGCGCGCAAGGTCATGTCGTTGCCGCTGAACAGCAGGCCCCTGTCGTTGAGCAGGTGGGTGGCGTTGAGGCGGACTTTTTCCGCGCCGCCCAAAGTGCCGTAGTTGTTCAGGGTGGTGGCGTTTACCGTGAGGTCGCCGAGGGCGGTCAGGCGCCCGTGGTTGGTCAGGGTGCTGCTGTTGACCTGGGTGACCGCGCCGCCGGCAATCCGGGCGTTTTCGCCCAAGTCCATGCTGGCGCTGGTGAGGGTCATGGCGCCGAGGCTGCTGACCCGGCCGTTGCCGCTGTAGCCGCCGCTGAGCGTGAGGTTGAGGCTGCCGTCACTGGCCAGCAGGCCGTCGTTGGTCCAGGTGTCGCCCGTGCCGGTCAGGCTTTGTGCGCCCAACAACTGGCCGCTGGCGGTCTGGGTGAACTGGCCGATGTCGAGGTTCAGGCTCCCGGCCTGGATCACGCTGCTGTTGGTCCAACTCGCGGCCTTGATGTCCAACTGGCCGTTGGTGATAAAGCTGCCGCCGGCGCGGGTGACTTGATCAGAGGTCAGGTCGAATTTGCCGCTGCCGGTGTGCACGATACGGCCACCGTTGTTGTCGAGGTTGCCGGCTTGCAGGTTGAGATTTTCGTTGGCACTTTCCAGCGCGCCGGAGCGGTTATCGAACAGCCCCGACACGTTGATATCGGTGTTGCCCGCGCGGCCCATGGCGCGCAGGCTGCCACCGGCGTTGTTGAAGGTTTGTGCGGCAAGGCGCAGGGTGTCGTCACTTTCGATCAGGCCGAAGCGGTTGCTCAAGGTGCCGGTGAGGCCGAAGTCGATGCTGCGGGCGCCGACCTTGCCGCCGTTGTTGGCCGCCGTGCCCTGGTTATCGAAATCGGCGGCCGTGACCTTGAGCAAGGTGTTGGCATACACGCCGCCGCCCTGGTTGTTCAGGCTGCTGGTGACAATGCGGTTTTCACCGCCCAGGGCCGACAGGTGCCCCAGTTGGTTGAGCACACCGCCCTTGGCGTCGATATCCAGCGATTGCGCCTGGGTGATGCCGCCGCCGTTGTCGAACAGGCCGCTGACCAGTTTGATCCAGCCTTTGCCGCTGTTGAGGATGCCGCCGCGGGTGTTGGCCACATTGGCCGCGTTCAGGTCCAGGTTGCCGCTGAGGCTGTCGACTCGACCGCCCTGGTTGTTGAGGGCGCCGCTCAGACGCAGCAGGTTGTCGGTCTGGCTTTGTAAGGTGCCCTGCTGGTTATCGAGGGTGCGAGCGGCAAGCTCCAGCTTGCCCTTCTGGCTGTAGATCAGGCCGTCTTGCTGGTTGTTGACGTCACCGGTCAGCAGTTTGATCAGCAGGTCTTGCTGGCTGGCGAGGGTGCCTTTGCCACTGTTGTCCAAATCGCCGCTGGCGAGGGTCAGGTCGAGCCGGTTTTGGCTGACCAGTTGGCCGCCACGGTTATCGAGGCTGGCGGCGTTCAGCAGCAACGCGCCGCCACTGGCCAGGCGCGCATTGTTGGCGTTGATCAGTGCACCGCTGAGGGTGCCTTGCAGGCTGCCCTGGCTGATCAGTTGGCCGCCGCTGTTGTCCAGGCTCTGGCCGATCAGGTTGATGTTGGCCGCGCTGATCTGGCCGCCACGGTTGAGGATCTGGCTGTGGGCGTGGTTGAAACCCAGCAACTGGCTGGAGGAAATCAAGCCGTTGTTGCTGTTATCCAGGCGCCCGGCAATGCTCAGGCCCACATCGCCCTGACTGGAGATGATGCCTTGGGCATTGTTGAGGCTCGCCGCGCTGAGGGTTTGCAGGCCCTGGCTCACCAGGGCGCCCGCCGCGTGGTTATCGAGGGCGCCGCTGAGGTTGGCGTGCAGGCTGCCGTTTTTGCTCGACAGCGTGCCTTCGGCGCTGTTGTCGAGGCTGCCGCCGGCCACGGTCAAACCGTTCCAGCCGGAGATCAGGCCTTTGTTGGCGTTGATCAGGGTGTTCGCCTCAACGCGCAGTTGATCGGTGCTGAGGATGGTCCCGCGATCACTGTTGTCGATACGCAGGGCCGCCACGCTGAACCCGATATTGCTGGAAATTTCGCCCTGTTCGCGGTTGGTCAGGTTGGCCAGGCGCGCAAAGCTCAGCGGTCCTTTGGCGCTGATCAGGCCGGCGCTGTTGTCGAGGTCGCCACCTTGCAGATCGAGCGCAACGGCACGTTCGCCGATCAGGCGGCCCTGGCGCTGGATCAGCTGTTGCACCACCAGTTGCAGGTTGCCCTTGGCCGAGACTTCACCGCCAAGGCTTGAGTCCACAAGCTGCCCCGCCAGGCTGAGGTCGCCCTGGCTGTTGATCAGGCCTGCGGTGTTGTCGAGGTTGGCGACGTTCAGGCTCAAGGCCTGTTGGCTGCCAATCACGCCGTTGCGGTTGCTCACATCGGCCGCCGTCAGCGTGAGGTTGCCATCACTGACCAGTTGGCCGCCCTGGCTGTTATCCAGCGCGCCGGTGCTGAGGGTTTGGCGGGTACCGGCCGAGAGCCGGCCTTTGTCGCTGTTGTTCAATGCGCCCGCCGTTGCATCCAGCGTGGTCGCAGCGCTGATCAGGCCCTGATTACGGTTGTCTAGGGCGCCAGCGACCTTGAGGTCCAAAGCGCCACGGCTGGCAATCGCGCCACCGGCCTGGTTGTTAAGGCTGCCCGCCGCCACCTGCAAGAAGTTCTTGGCGGATACCACGCCTTCGACGCTGTTATCCAGCGCCTGGGCGATGCGCACCTGCAAGCTGTCGCCACTGATGACTTTGCCGCCACGGTTGTTCAGCGTGTCGGCCACCACCGCAAATGATTGCGTGCTGGAAAGCTCGCCGCCCTGGCTGTTGTCGACGCTGCCGAGGTTGCGCAGCAGTAATTGGCCAGGGGTGGCAATCAGGCCGTGGTCACGGTTGATCAGTTGCCCGTGGTTCAGGTCCAGGTCGATGCTGGTATTGCTGACCAGTTCGCCGCGGTCATGCTGGTCCAGCCCGGCGAGGTTTGCCTGCAGCGTGGATTTGGCGAAGATCGAGCCTTGCTGGCTGTTGTCCAGTTGCCCGGTGTTAAGCAGGATCCCGGCGTCACTGCTGATACTGCCGCGCTGGCTGTTGTTAAGGCCCGCACTGCGCAGGTCAAGCTGTTGCTTGGCGCTGATCACACCGGCCTGGCTGTTGTTCAGCGTGCCGGCATTGAGCGTTAACGCGCCGTCACTGAGTAACACGCCCTGCCCTTGGTTAAGCAGATCGCCGCTCAGGTTGATGTTCACGCCCGTTTGGCTGATCACGCGGCCGCTCAGGCTGTTGTCCAGTTGCCCGCCGTTCAATTGCAGGCTTTGGCGCGCCGCCAACAGGCCTTTGTTCTGGTTGAGCAGGCGTTGCACGGTCAGTATCAGGCCGCCGTCACCAATGACCTTGCCGCCACTGTTGGTGAGTTGATCGGCACCCAGCCGCACGCGGGCCTGGCTGGAGATTTCACCCTGCTGGTTGAGAATGCTCGGGCTGTACAGGTCGACGCCACGGGTGGCGGCGATGAGGCCGCCGTTGCGGTTATCCAGGGCGGTGCCGGTAAAACTCAGCACGCCTTCGCTGACCAATTCGCCGGCTTGTTGGTTGAGCACACCGACGGTTGCCAGCAGGTCGCCCTTGGCGCTGATACGCCCGGCGCCGTTTTCGATTTGACTGGCGCTGAGGGTCAGGCCGCCGTCGCTGCTCAGTCGGCCGCCAGTGCTGTTGTTCAGGCTGGCGAGTTCGACGCGGGTATTGGCCTTGCTGCTGATCACGCCCTGCTGGCTATTGTCGACGCTGCCGCCGCTGAGGGTCATTGCCCCGTCGGCAATCACCAGGCCGCCCTGGTTGGCCAGCGTATCGCCGTGCAGTACCAGGGTGTTTTTACTCGATACCAGCCCGGCCTGGGCGTTATTGAGTTGGCCGACACTGACCTGTTGGGCGCCCTGGCTGACCAGGTTGCCTTGGTTGTGGTTATCGAACAGCCCGGTGATGTTCGCGGTCAGGTTGCCCTGGCTGGCGACGGTGCCTTGGCCGCTGTTGTCCAGGCTGGCGGCCTGCAGGGTCAGCAGGCTGGTGGCCGAGAAGATCCCCAGGCGGTTGTCGATCGCGCCGCTGGCGAGCACATTAAGGTGGGCGCCCAGCAGTTTGCCGGCGCGGTTATCCAGGGTGGTGGCGGTAACGCTGGTTTGGTTGGCGGAGATTTCGCCTGCCTGGTTGCTCAGTAGCCCGGCGGTTACATGGGCCTGTTGCTGGCTGGCCAGCAAGCCGTTTTCATTGCCCACTTGCCCGGCAATCAGCGTCAGGGAATTGAGGCCGATCACGCGGCCGTTCTGGTTTTGCAGGGTCGCCGCCGTGACGTCGGTGCTGTTGTCGCTGTGCAACACACCACCGGCGCGGTTATCCAGGCCCGTGGCATTGACCTTCAGCGATGCCGTGCCCAGCACGCGGCCGCCACGGTTATCCACTTGGCCTGCGCTGACCACCGCGCTCGCGCCGCTCAACGTCGCGTTCTGGTTGTCGAGGTTGTGTGCAGCCGTCACTGTCAGGGCGCGGCTGGCAACCACGCTTTGGGTATTTTTAAGGCTGCCCGCAGACACGCTGACATCGCCGTTGGCATTGCGCGTTTCATCGGCGTTGACGCCCGCTTCGATGATCCCGCTGTTGGTGACCTGGCCAGTACTGGCCAGGCTAATGCTGTCGCGGGCGGCGAGGCTTTTCTGGTTGACCAGGCCCTGGGCGCTGGTGACCTGCACGCTGCTGCCGGCGTAGACCTTATCGGTCAGGTTGACGCTCTGCGCGGTGACGTTGATTTTGCCGGTGGCCGCTGTCTGCGCCAGGCTCAAATGCCCATTGGCATCCAACTGGATATCGCCGCCGCTGGCCGCCAGGGTGCCGTCGAGCTTCACGCCTACACCGGCTTCGGTGCCCACCAGTTTGATCGCACCGGCGTACATGCCGCCCAATGCCGACGAGTCGATTGCCAGCTCCGGCTTGGCGCTGCCGTCATCGGCACGCGCCGTCGCATTCAAGGTCTGCGCGTTAACGTCGTTGCGCCCGGCGACCACGGTCAAGTTGCGCGCATTGATCTGGGCATTGATCTTGGCTGAGCGGGTGATGATTTCGAAACGGTCGACGTTGCTGGCGTTCAAGCCCTGGCCGTCGATGGTCACGGCGCCGCCATCGACCTGGTAACGGTCCAGACGGCCGTTGTCGAGCACCGGTTTGCCGGTGGTCAAGGTCACATTCGGCGTATTGATGAAACCGCAGCCGCTGCAGGTGATGCCGTACGGGTTGGCCACGATAACCTTGGCCGACTGCCCCGCCACTTCGGTGTAGCCACGCAACTGGCTGGGGCTGCCGCCGTTGACTTCGTTGAGGATGATGTTGGCGGCGCGGCCTTGCAGGTTCGGGTTGCCGAGGATGATCCCGCCCAGTTGGGTCGACTGCGTGATGGCGGTGGCGTTGTTGAGGATCACGCCATTGGCGCCGACGTTGTAGTCCTTGAACTGGTTGTGGGACAAACCACTGCCGTTGGGCGCGGCGATGTTCACCACGGGAACGCCATTGCCTGCCTGGCCGACGCTGGTGCCCGGTGCGCTGACGACGATGCCGTCGGCCTGAGCCAACAACGGCTGCCAGAACAATGCATTGGCCAGGATCAGCGCCAGCCCGCGTTTGGGCAGGCCGATGAACGAGTCACGGCGTTTCAGGGCAGCCGAAGGCTGGCGAGCGAGGAAGGCAAACTGGCGAACATCCATTTCAAATTCTCGATGCAACGGGGCGTTGAATTAGAGGAAAAAATCCATGCGAAAGTAGATCGGCGCTTCGCGGTCAAGCAGCGCGGCCGGTCGTTCCAGCGAGTGGGCAAAGGTCACGCTGGTGCTGACGTGCTGGCCACGGGCGAACAGCTCAAACGAATTGCTCGACACCCGGCCATGCACTTCGCGGTTGTAGCGCGCGTTACGGATAACGCCTTGGTCATAGCCGACACTGGCGCCGTATTCGCCGAACACCGGGCGCAGCCAGCCGAGCGTTACCGGGCGGCTCCAACGCAGGTCATTGCGCCAGTAGCCGCCGCTGTCACCATTGAGTTGCTGGTCCTTGAAACCGCGTACCGACGAAGAGCCACCGAGGCTCATGCGCTGCGGGCTGAACAGCACGTCTTCACTGCGCTGGCCGGTGGCCAGACTGGTGAAACTGAAGGACTCACCCCACAGCCTGAACGGTTGCAAGTAGCTGACGGTGGCGGTGTATTTGCGGTAACGCGCATCCGGCACGCCCGGGCCGGGGTTGTGATTGCCCTGGGCGTCGAACGCGCCGGTGCCGTTCTGCATACCGACGTCGAGGTTGACGAAGGCGCTGCCAATGCGGCGCCCATGGTTGATGCCCAACTGCAACTCACTGAGGCGATTGCTGCTCTCTTTGAGGTGGTTGTCGTTGATGTAGTTGTTGGTGCGCAGGTGGGCCACGCCAACGTTCACCGAGGTTTTGCTCAGGGCGTCGCGGTGGATCACGCGCTCGGCGCGCAACTGATGGTTTTGGCTGTCGCCGGTTTGCTTGAAGTCAAAGCCGTCGCCTTGGGCCACCGAGCGGTAATCGCTCTGGTTGTAGCTGTAACTGAAGTTCCACCACCCCCACGGCACGTTGTAGTAGAGCATCGCGTTTTTTGAGGTTTTCTGGTGATCGCTGATGGCGTCGTGGCCGCCGCGCAGAATCAACTGGTCGGCCAGGCCCAATGGGCTGTCCCATTCAAAGCCTGTGCCCCACTGCTGCTCTCCGGTACTTTTCTGGCCATCGTTGTTGCGTGACAAACTGGCACGCCACGGCTTTTGCGGCGTGTTTTTTACCAAGACGCTACTGCCGCCCACTGCGTCGCCGGGCGCCAGTTCCATTTGCGCCTGGTTGGACGCAAGACGGTTGAGTTGATCAATGGCTTGTTCAACTTCGCGCAAGTTGAGCAAGTCGCCGCTATTACCGGGAAAGGCCATGGCCAGTTCGCGGGCTGACAACTGACTGTTGTCGACGCCTTTCAAACGTTCAAGTTTGCCTTCTACCACCAACACTTGCAGATGCCCCTTGGACAGGTCTTGTTGCGGCAAGTAGGCGCGGCTGGTGACCAGGCCTTTGTCGATGTAGTGGTCGGTAACTACCTTAAGCAAATCATTGAGTTGGGACACGCCCAGGCATTGATCGATAAAGGGTTCAAGCAGGCGTTCGCGCTGAGCGCCAGAGAGGCTGTCGGCGCCGTTGAGTTCGATGGTTTGGATGGGGAAGCAACGGGTGTCCACCGGAGCCACCGGGGCTGCAGGTTTTACCTCTTTGCCGGGCAATTCCTTGAGTTCTTGAAGACGTCGCTGTTGCTCTTCCAGCAGTCGGTTTTGCCGATCGCGAATCAGGTCCTGGTCGCCAGGATTGGTCGCGGCAAAGGCGCCATCAAGGGCACTGAAGCACAATAACGTCAGGCACAGAAAAGGCCGAGTCCATGGCGTTGGCAGGTGCATATCCGTTCCGTCGAAAAATGATGGCGGCAACCTAACATCGAACTTAGGAGATGCCAAGATTCCGACAAACGTGATATTCACGTTAGAATCGCTACTAACTTATTGATTTAAGAGTACTTTATTGGATTAACGCCTTGAATACTCATTAACGTTTCAGACCAACGGCAAAGCACGTCGACTTGACAGTCACAAAGTAATAAAATTCAAATAGGACGTTGCCTAGGATTCGCGCGAAAAATCGTAAAAAACACAACCCGCAACACACTACTTTCCCACTGCGCGGTTGCCGCGCCTTGCCTTCAAGTGCAGAGGGGCACCCACTGGAACACCCCAATGTGTTCCAGTGCGACGTCGTAGCGTGGTTAGTGCTCCAACGCATAGCGCCGACAATGGTTGAGATAACCCTGCTCGTGGCTGCCCACCAACTGCACCACACTGGTCCATAACCACGACGGTGCATCCAGTTGTTTAGAGCGGTTTTCCTGCAATGCCGCCATCCAGTCCTTGCGCGTTTCCCGGTCCATCTGCCGGGCGTGGGCGATGCCGACGACGCGGGCCAGGTATCCGGCGGCGTGCATGGCGTCGGTCTCGCTCAGTGCATCCAACTCCAGCTTCATGTCCTGGGGCAGCAATTCACGGATGAAAAAACCGTGGTCGAGAAACCGCGTCGCCACCATGCGCTCACCCAGGCCGGGTGACAGTTGGCGTGCGCCTTCCACCACACGCCGGCCATTGTCACGCGGCATTTTCGCCCGCGCTGCGCGAGGTGCAGCAGCGCCGACGGCTTCCTTGATGTCGATCAGGCAATATTCCTGATCATCCTTGTCACCAACGCCCAGCAGCGCCGCATAGCGCTTCAAACCCAAGGAACTGCAACCCTTGACCCAATAAGCCGAGTCCAGCAGCTCAACCTTGGCGTCTTTGGGGCGGCCCTTGAGCGAGCTCACCAACTGGTGGATTTCGTCCGAAGCACAGACGGTTTCCAACGCGCTCTTTTCCGCCCGGGACAATGACCAGAAATGCTTGCCCAACGGGATGGTCGGACGCACATTTTCGATACGCTCACGCGCGAGGTTTTTCCAGGTGCGCTCCACTGCACTGCGCATGCCGGCCTTGACCTGGGACGGGCGCGGCGGCACTGCATCGGGTTTGTCTTTAAAGGCTTGCTCGTAGCCGACCATCATTTCTTCGAGCATGCGCGCGGTCGTCACCCCCGGCAGGTCCGAGCCCCGCGCGGCGGTGGCCAGGGATAAGGCCAGACGTACCAGGTCGTGGGCCGGATTGCCGATCACGGTCTGGTCAAGGTCGCGTATGTGCATGTCAATACGGCCCTTGTTGTCGCCGGTAGGGCCCAAGTTGCCCGCGTGGCAATCACCACAAATCCAGATCGCCGGGCCGTGGGGCAAACGGCGGCCAGGGAGACTGTGCAGCCACTCGTAAAATTGCACCGTGCTGCCTCGCACGTAGGCGTGGGCGGAACGCGCCATCTTCAAGTTGCGCAATTGTGTGAGGTGGGGAATGCGGTCAGAGGGACGCGGTGTTTTCATGGATTAACTCAGTACAGGAGAAACGATAGAGCCTGGCCTCACCACGAATGTTTCATAATGTTTCAAAAATAGTCAGTTGGGTCCTCTAAATTAACAACAGGGCCGCCATCACCAAAACCTACAATAGATTCGGAACACACCGACTTGCTTATCCAGCAGCCATCACCATGATCAGACACGCGTAGCGACGAGGCTGTGCAGATGGCTTGTGGTAGGTGTCAGGGGTTGAGCGCGCGCGTTGCCGAGTGCAGGCCAGTTTCAGAAAGGTGCCCTGCGACCGGCCCTGTCCGGTACTTGCACGGCCACCGCTTCGCGCAACCAGCCTTTGAACGCGAGCATTGCCGAGGTCTCCGCGCGCGATTGCAAGCGCGTCAGCCAATAACTGCCGGTGGTAATGCCCACGTCGAAAGGTTGACGAATCACATCCGTCGCCAGTTGGCGCGAGAACATCATCGCCGGCGCCAGCGCCACGCCGATGCCCTGCAATGCGGCTTCCATCATCGCCAGCGAGGAGTCGAACACAATATTGCGCGGTATCAGGGTGTCGGCAGGCAGCCCGGCTGCCTGGAACCACAGGTTCCACTCATCGGCGCGGTAGGAGCGCAGCACGGTATGTTTGAGCACATCGGCAGGTGTGTGTAATTGCTCGGCGAGTGCCGGCACGCACAACACCGTCAACGGCGCTGCCAATAATTGGCACGCCTCGGTGCCGTGCCAGGCGCCCGCGCCGAAACGGATCGCGTAATCGAGGCCTTCGGCGGCGACGTCGACGCGGTTGTTGTGGGTCGACAGGCGCAGGTCGATAAACGGGTAGCGGCTCTGGAACTCCGGCAGGCGCGGCAGCAACCAACCAACGGCAAAGGTGCCGACCGCGCCCACGGTGAGTACTTCGCGGTAATGCCCGCCCTCGAACTGGCCCAGGGTATGTGCAATACGGTCGAAGGTCTCGCGCAACACCGGCAGCAGGGTTTCGCCCTCACTGGTCAGCATCAGGCCGCGTGGCAGGCGTTTGAACAAGGTGACGTTCAGTTGCGCTTCCAGGCTTTTGACCTGATGGCTCACCGCCGCCTGGGTCACGCACAGTTCAATGGCGGCCCGGGTAAAGCTCAAGTGACGGGCCGACGCCTCGAATGCACGCAGGGCATTGAGCGGCAAATGCGAACGCAGCATGGCTTACCCCAAATTTTTCTAATGGCAGGTGCGAGATATCATCGTTTGTCGAAGGGGCAAAATCCACTTAGATTTGCGGCGCCTGCGCAGGCCTTGATCGTCAGAGCATCATTTATAGGGAAGCGAAGCACCATGAACCACACCGTACAAAAAATGCTGATATCGGCCTTATTGCTCGGCTCCGGCACCTGCATGGCAGACGCCGACATGCGCCAGGTCATCGACACCCGCGTGGCACCGTTGATGCAGCAGCAAGGCATTCCCGGCCTGTCCATCGCCGTGGTCAACAAGGGCAAGGCGCAATACTTTAACTACGGCGTCGCGAACAAGGACACACAACAGCCGGTGACCGAGGACACCCTGTTTGAAATCGGCTCGGTGAGCAAAACCTTCACCGCCACCCTCGGCGGTTATGCCCAGGCGACCGGCAAGCTCAAGCTCTCCGACAAGGCCAGCCAGCACTTGCCCGCGCTGGCCGGCAGCGCCTTCGACCAGATCAGCCTGTTGCAACTGGCGACCTACACGCCAGGCGGGTTGCCCCTGCAGTTTCCCGACGCTGCCGACAGCGCCGAGAACATGCTCGGCTACTTCCAGCATTGGCAACCGACTTACGCGCCGGGCGCACAACGCCTGTATTCCAACCCGAGCATCGGGTTGTTCGGCTATCTGTCGGCGCAAAGCCTTGGCCAGCCGTACAACGTCGCCATGGAGAAAACCCTGCTGCCCAAGCTGGGCCTGAGCAACACCCACGTCAGCGTGCCCGCCGACAAATCCGGCCAGTACGCCCAAGGCTATGACAAGCTCCAGAAGCCTGTGCGCGTGGGCCCCGGCGCACTCGACAGCGAAGCCTATGGCATCAAGACCAGCGCCCAGGACCTGGCTCACTACGTCATGCTGAACATGCACCCGCAAACCCTGGAAAAGCCGCTGCAACAAGCCATCGCGGCCACTCACGCCGGTTACTACACCGTGAACGGCATGACCCAGGGCCTGGGTTGGGAACGCTACCCCTACCCGATCAAACTGAACGCGTTACTGGACGGCAATTCCACGCCCATGGCGATGGAACCGCACAAGGTCAATTGGCTGACGCCCGCACAGCCGCAACCGGCCAACGTGCTGTACAACAAAACCGGCTCAACCGGTGGTTTTGGAGCGTACGTGGTGTACGTGCCGAGCAAGGATATGGGCGTGGTGATTCTGGCGAACAAGAATTACCCGAATGCTGAGCGGGTCAAGTTGGCCTATACGATCTTGAGCGCGCTGGACCAATAAGCGGCGCGCGTATTCACGACCGTCGCGGACACACATGACCGCGACGACGCGCACAAAGGTCAGTGAAACAATTGAGGGAGTACGCAAGCTTTTGGCACTACGCGAGCACCCGCTTGTAGTAATTGTCATCTGGTCCTGGCTGGAAATGGATGATCTTTAAAAACGCCTTCAGTTCGTTGATATTGATCGCGCCACTGCGCTGTGCGACAGCGTCCAAGTAAGTTAGAAGCTGTGCGTACGTTGCCTCCATCAATTCCAGAGCGGCGTCGAATACACCCGCCTCCCCAAAAGTGCGAATAATTTGATTTTTTTGATCCGACGTTAATGCCCCCTTGACCAGTGGCGCATCCGCCAAAATCATCAGGAATGATTTTGGACCACCTTCCAGATCCATCGCAAAGCCCTTCTTTTCAAAGTGAGGTATATGATTGATATCGCAATAATCATTGACATAGCGATAATAGACCCCTAGTAGACGCATCATCGACTCGAGCAGCCTGTAGGTTTCTATCTCTACCGCGCGCAGCGATTGACAGGCCTTTAATAAAAATACGAAAAAACAACCGGTATTGGCTTGTGCAATATATCCATACTCCTCCAAGGAGGGCAGTTTTCCACCGGCACTTACTTGCGTGTCCAGGTATTGACCGACATGCAGATACTCAAGACTCTCTATGCCGGCGCGCACAACATTCATATCATTTAATTCAGCGAGAATACTCAGCCCATCCAAGTACCCGTACATCCCTGAAACCAGTGCGACATCTGCGCCATATTGCTTCCATACCGTTGGGATGCCGCGACGTAAACCATCCCCGTCGAGCAGATCGTCATGTATCAATGAAGACAGATTCATTCGCTCGACGGCAGCGCATAACACATGAGTTTGGGCTGAAGGCACGCCGTACAACGTGCAAAGCGCCCACGCAAGCTCCGTTCGCACAAGCTTTCCAGGCGTGCGCTCTTGATACATGAAAGGCTCGGACCACTGCGTTTTGGCACTCAAGTACCAGGCCTGATCAAATGACAAACAGGAATTGACCATCTCAACGACCTCATCAGCTGACGGGTATGAGAGCATCCACTCTCACTTTTTACACAGTGTTTTTCACGCGTAAAAGACCATCAACACACTACAGGCCACTGCTTTGCGTGGGCGCCATTGCTACTTAATCAACGCTAGCAATATCCTGGAAAAGCAACCAACTCTATGGAAATTAAAACACTCAAAAACATTAAAAACTCGTATAAGCCCCTCGCCGTTTATAAAGGCTCGCCCACCTAACAACAACCCCATATAAAAAACCAACCTTGCCGTTCTATTCCGTACTATAAATTAATTCACAACTTCGCCCGACGACCACCTGATGGAAGACTTACTGATACTCGTTGACGTAAACGATCAGCAGATAGGAACTGCCGGAAAACTGCGTGCGCATCAAAAAGGCCAGCTGCACCGCGCGTTCTCGATCTTTATATTCGACCGACAGTCTCGTGTTCTCCTGCAACAAAGAGCTGACGGTAAGTACCACTCTCCTGGATTGTGGAGTAATACCTGCTGCGGGCATCCACGACTGGGTGAGAAGACTGCAGATGCCGCGAGACGTCGGCTCATGGAAGAGATGGGACTGGCCTGTGAGTTGACTGAGCGCTTGACCTTCACCTACCGGGCACAAGTGCCGGGAGGGTTGATGGAATACGAATATGTTCATGTACTCGTGGGCCTAAGCGAGGCGACGCCCACTCCAGCCCCCGATGAAGCCAAGACATGGCGTTGGGTACACCCTCTCGAGTTGCGGGAGGAGCTGGATAACGCCCCCGACACCTTCACGATTTGGTTCCGGATCCTCGTTGGGCGTTACGGGTTAAATGAGATAGTCACGTGGGCAGATTCATTGGAGCACGCTCCGACATCCTCATCGCCGCTGAAAACCCCATCGTCGGTTGCGCCCTTCCATTTGCCCCTCTGGCTTGAGACAGCCACTTACCCCCTGAGCCCCTTTACGAATCAGGTCCAACAGCACACTCGTCAGTGGCTCAAGAACATGGGATTGGAAGACACACCTGAAACCACCCGTCGATTGGATATATACGTTCCCGGCACCTATGCCGGTTACATGTGGAGTGATGCTCCTCTTGAAATACTGCTTATTCTTTCAGATCTGGTGGGGTGGTTCAGTTGCCAGGACAACCTGGCCGACGAGGACTGCAATGAGCCTGACGCTCTGGAGCGCCTGATTCGTGGCGTTTACACCAGTGCCTTCACACACGACACCACGAACCGGGAACCCTTGGGCCGTGCGCTTGCGGATATCATCCGGCGCGCGTCACGCCTGATGCCTCCGCTCTGGAAGCAGCGCGTTGCCGAGCAATACTTAGCGCTTCTGTCGCCGTGTACCACCGCCTTGATGCACCGCATCAACCACACACAGCCGGGTGTGGAAGGTTATGAAACGCTCTGGCAAAACGCCGGCGGGTTTCAAGTCTGTCTCGAGTTCACCTACCTGGTGCAAAACGTTCAATTGTCGTCGTCGCTTTATTACAGCCAACCCTGGCAGGAACTGCGCAGTCTGGCCTTGAACTTACTCAAGGCGGTTAACGACTTGCTGTCTTTTCGGATCATGGAAAACCCAGATGAAGACATCTACAACCTTCTCACTCACCTGAGGCACACCCAAGGTCTTAGTGCGACGCAAGCCGCGAGGGAAGTGTCAAAACGCATTGAACGGTGGGCCACAGGGTTCGCGCAGGCTCAGGCCGTGCTACCCCAGCGCCTGGCGGCGCTGGGCTATGAAGTGAGGGCTCAGGAGCAAGCGATGATTTGCGCCCAAGCCCTGCATAATCAATGGCGCGGCAACATCGCCTGGCACATGGCAGTGCCGCGCTATCGAGAAATACGCTTCAAGGGCCAGTAACCACTGCCCCCACCACAAAGCGTCTGCGTTTACATCCCCAGCCAGTGCGGCAATGCCAGCGAGATAAACGGCAAATAGGTGACCATGATCAGGAACACCAGCAAGATCATCAGCCACGGCATCGCAGCCCGAATGGTCTGCCCCAGTGTCAGCCCGGTCACCGCCGAGGTCACGAACAGGTTCAACCCCACCGGCGGGTGCACCAGGCCGATTTCCATATTGACCACCATCACAATGCCCAGGTGAATCGGGTCAATACCCAGCTTCATCGCAATCGGGAAGAAGATCGGCGCCAGGATCAGCACGATGGCCGACGGTTCCATAAAGCTGCCCGCCACCAGCAGCACGACGTTGACCATGATCAGGAAGCCAATCGGTGTCAGCCCTTCAGAAATGACCCAGGCGGTAATTTCCTGCGGGATTTGCTCGGTGGTCAACACATGTGCAAAGAGCATGGCGTTGGCAATGATGAACATCAGCATGATCGCCAGCCGGCCGGACTCCAGCAGCACCTTCGGGCAGTCGCGCAGTTTCATGTCCTTGTAGATGAACAAGGCGACAAACGCCGAGTACACCGCCGCCACCGCCGCCGCTTCGGTTGGGGTGAACATGCCGCTGTAGATGCCGCCGAGGATGATCACCAGCAACAGCAAGCCCCAGAAGGCGCGACGCGCACAGCTCAACCACTCACGGAACGTCGCGCGTGGCTGTGCCGGGAGCTTTTTGATGCGCGCAACGATGTAGATCGCGACCATCAGCATCAAGCCCAGCAGCAACCCCGGAATGACCCCGGCCATAAACAGCTTGCCGACCGAGGTTTCGGTGGCTGCCGAGTACACCACCATCACGATTGACGGCGGAATCAGGATGCCCAGCGTGCCGGCGTTACAGATGATCCCGGCGCCGAACTCCTTGGGATAACCAGAGCGCACCATGCCCGCCACAGCGATTGACCCCACCGCCGCCACAGTGGCGGGCGACGAGCCGGACAACGCCGCAAACAGCATGCACGCCAGCACTGCGGCAATCGCCAGGCCGCCACGGATATGGCCGACACAGGCGTTGGCGAAATCAATCAGGCGTTGCGCCACACCACCGGTGGTCATGAACGCCCCGGAGAGCAGGAAGAACGGAATGGCCAGGAAGGTGTAAGCGTCCGAGGTTTCAAACAACTTGATCGCCAGCGAACTCACCGAGTCCTGGCTGAACATCAGGATCGACACGGCGCCGGACAAGCCCAGGGAAATCGCAATCGGCACGCCGAGAAACATGAACACGAACAACAGCAGGAACAAACAGAGCACGGCCATCAGTGACGCTCCTCATGGCTGCCGGCCAACTTGCTGGCCTCACCGGCCTCGTCGGCCAACCCCAACCCGACCTGGCGGTGGGTGAACAGGCGATAGAAAATTTCCAGGTAGCGGATAAACACCAAGGCAAACCCGATGGGCACGATGATCACGATATCGCCAACGTTCACGCCGTACTGGTCGAGGTCTTCGGCGCCGATATCGGCCGTCATCACCGCACTCACCCACTTGTAGCTGGCGACCATGAACAGCCCGGCGTAGGCCAGGCAGCACAGGCACGCGAGCATGCCAAGCAGGCGTTGCACCGGGCGCTTGGTCAGTTTGACCAGTGCATCAACACCCAGGTGGCCGGCGGTGCGCACGCCGTAGGAAATGCCGAAGAAAATCAGCCAGCCGAACATGGCCTTGGTCAGCGCTACGCTCCACGTCATGTCCTGGGCCCAGGTCATGGTGTGGTCACCAAGGGCATTGAAGAACGGGCTGCTGACGGCCCACTTGTCGGCCAGGGAGAAGAACAGTGTGTAGATGTTGTTGAGCATGACGTAGACGAATGTCACCAGGGTCATGGCGGCCAGCAGGAAGGCAATAAAGCCTTCCTCCAGGTGCTCCCAGACGCGCCTTAGCGTTTGCATGGCAAAACCTCGCGAAGCAGAGATAGGTAGGTGCAAGGCTCGGAGTGATCACCGGATCAACATCTGGGCGCGGGCTTGCGCGCGAATGCGGCGTGTCAATCGCCAGTGTCATCCACTGACAGACTGCATTCGCGAGCAAGCCCGCGCTCACATGAGAACGCGGTACGGCCCTGAATTACAGGTTGGAAGCGTCCGCCGCCTTGATCAGGTCAGCCCCGATCTCGCCTTCGAACTTCTGCCATACCGGGCGCATGGCTTCGCGCCACAGCTGGCGTTGCTCGGGGGTCAGTTCGATGATTTCGCTGGTCTTGGCGTCGATGATTTTTTGCTTGGCCGACTGGTTCAGCGCTTCGGCCTGTTTGTTCACCTCGACCGTGACCTCCAGCATGATCTGCTCGAGGGTGGTGCGGATATCCGGTGGCAGGCCGTTCCAGAACTTGGCGTTGGTAATCACCATGTAGTCGATCAGGCCATGGTTGGACTCGGTGAAATACTTCTGCACCTCGTTGACCTTCTGGCTTTCATAGTTCGACCAGGTGTTCTCGGTGCCGTTGACGGTGCCCGTCTGCAGGCCCTGGTAGACCTCGGCGAAACTCATCTTGCGCGGGTTGGCGCGGATCGCCTTGAACTGTTCTTCGAGCACGCTGGAGGCCTGCACGCGGAACTTCAGGCCACGGGCGTCCTTGGGCTCACGCAGGGCCTTGTTCGACGACAGTTGCTTGAGGCCGTTGTGCCAATAGGCCAGGCCGAGGATGTTTTTGTCCTGCATCGAGGTCAGCAAGGCTTTGCCCTGGGCGGCCTGGAAACGGTCGACGGCGGCCAGGTTGTTGAACAGGAACGGCAGGTCGTAGATCTGCACTTGCTTGGTGTATTGCTCGAACTTGGCCAGGGACGGCGCCAGCATCTGCACATCCCCCAGCAACAGTGCTTCCATCTCCTTGCCATCCCCGAACAGCGACGAGTTCGGGTACACCTCGACCTTGACGCGGCCCGGCAGGCGTTCTTCGGCGAGCTTCTTGAACAGCAGCGCGCCCTGGCCTTTGGGGGTGTTTTCGGCGACCACGTGGGCGAACTTGATCACAATCGGGTCCGCCGCCTGGGCCAGGCCCGCGACAAACACAGTGGCGGCGCAGAGCAGCGCCCGAGAAAGCTTGAGCATGGGGAATCACCTTTTTATTGTTGTATTGCAAGGCAAGGTGCCTGATGTAATGCGTGTAGTGAATTTCGAATTTTAGATACCTGCGTTCGGCCTGGCCGAACGCCAATGCACAGCACAATGAAGCGCCACTGTGGCCGCCGGTCTCGTCAGTTAGAGCTGGGCCGCCAGCAACCTTTGCGCGCGCAGCAGCACCGGGGCATCCACCATCTGCCCATCAATCTGATAGGCCCCTGCCCCGTGCGCACCGGCGTCCACCACGCGCTTGGCCCAGGCCAGGTCTTCGGCGCTCGGTGCCAAGGCTGCATGGATCAGTGCAACCTGCCTGGGATGAATGCACAGCGCGCCGGCAAAGCCCATTTCATAGGCATGCCGAATCGCGCGACGCAAACCTTCAGGGTCGTCGATGGCCGGGTGCACACCGTCCAGCGGCGCGACCAACCCGGCCGCGCGCGAATGCACGATCAACGTCAAGCGGGCCTGGTCGAGGGCGAATTGCGCGGCCGGAGAATGGCTGCTCAGGTTCAGGTCGAGGGCCAAGTCCAGGCCGCCAAATGACAGACGCTCAACGTGCGGCGCCTGGGCGATTTCGGCCACGGCCAGCAAACCCCGGGCACTTTCGATAATGGGCCAGATGACTTTGCCGGCGGCCGCCACCACCGCCACTTGGGCGGCACTCTCTACCTTCGGCAGCAGCACGCCCGCCACATTTGCATGGGCTTTGCAGAACGCCACATCGGCGAAATGCTCGGCATGTTCCGGCGCATTAATGCGCACCCACACCTGGGCCTCTGGATGCTGTTGCAAAAACACCCCGAGGTTATCCCGTGCCTGACGCTTGAGCGGTTCTTCCACGGCGTCTTCAAAATCCACAATCACCGCATCAGCGCCACTGGCCAACGCTTTGGCAAACCGCTCCGGGCGGCTGCCGGGGACAAACAAGGCGGAACGAACGACAGGCTTTGGCATCACTGAATTCCTTATTAAATAACGCCGCGGGTACGCAGACGGTCGATGGCGTCATCCGAATAACCGAGCTGAGCGAGGATGGCCTGGCTGTGCTGACCCAGCGCCGGCACTGCATCCATGCGTGGCGTGAAGGCGGCATTACGCGCCGGCGGCAGTAATGACGGGAGTGGACCGGCCGGGCTGGCGACTTCACGCCAGCTGTCACGCGCCTTGAGTTGCGGGTGGTCCCACACGCCTTGCATGTCGTTAACCCGTGCGCTGGCGATCTGCGCATCTTCCAGGCGCTGGATCACCGCCTCGACGTCCAGCTGCGCAAAGCTGTCATGGATAATCTGGCGCAGCGCGTCGCGGTTGGCCGAACGCTTGAAGTTGGCGCTGAAGCGCTCGTCAGTCGCCAGCGATGGGGTGAGCAGCACCTTGTCGCAAAACGCCGCCCATTCGCGCTCATTCTGCAACCCGAGCATCACCGTGCCGCCGTCGCCGGTGGGAAACGGCCCGTAAGGGTAGATCGTCGAATGCGCCGCCCCGGCACGCGGCGGCTGAGGCGCGCCGTCGAACGCGTAGTACATCGGGTAGCCCATCCACTCCACCAGACTTTCCAGCATGCTCACGTCAATGCGGCTGCCCTTGCCGGTTTTACCGCGCAGCAACAACGCAGAAAGGATGCCGCTGTAGGCGTACATGCCGGCGGAGATATCGGCGATGGAGCAACCGGCCTTGGCCATCTGGTCGTCGCCCGGGCCGCCGGTGACCGACAGAAACCCGCCCTCGCTCTGGATCAGCAAGTCATAGGCCTTCTTTTTCTCGTAAGGCCCACCTTCGCCATAACCGGAAATGTCGCAGACAATCAGGCGTGGAAACCGCTCCTGCAGCGCCTCGAACGACAGGCCCATGCGCGCTGCCGCACCGGGCGCGAGGTTCTGCACCAGCACATCGGCGTCGGCCAGCAGGGTTTCGAGAATATCGCCCGCCTCGCCCTGCTTGAGGTCCAGGGTCAGGCTTTCCTTGGAACGGTTAGTCCACACGAAATGCGAGGCCAGGCCGCGTACGCGCTCGTCGTAACCACGGGCAAAGTCACCGGCCCCGGGGCGTTCGATCTTGATCACACGGGCGCCCAGGTCCGCCAACTGGCGGGTGCAAAATGGCGCCGCAATCGCGTGTTCCAGGCTGACAACGGTGATGCCGTCCAGCGGTCGTTGATTAGTCATGAAGAGTCCTCAAAGCCAGTCGGCCAGGGACGCTGCGTGGCGCAGGTTCCAGACCTTTTCGATCAGTGCGTCAGCTTCGGCCGGTGTGCGCGCGCCGCTGAATTGGGTGAGGCGCTGGAACTTATCCGCCAGTTCCACACGGCTCAGCGTGTTGCCCGGGTCACCTTTGGGCTCGTCGATGGCGCCGTGCAGTGTGCGGCCGTCGACCGTGGTGACAGTCACGCGGCCCAGCCAGCGTTGCGGGTAGGCGTGGTCGACCTCGGGGTCGAGGGTCATGCTGACCTTGTCGCGAAAGGCCCAAACAGCCGGGTCGCTCAGTGCGCATTCATGGAACTCGGTCAGCCCGGCCTTGCCATGCACTGCGATCAGGCCGAGCACGGTGCCCATGGAGAATTTGGCCTGGTGCACGCTGGTCGGCACGTTCACACGCCCCAGCACGTCGATGGCGCCTTGATGGACACGGGTTTGCACATGGGCGATCTGTTCGGCGCGCAGCCCGTTGCGCTGCATCACCTCCAACAGCGCGTCGGCGGCCGGATGGGTGTGGCGGCACGAGGCGTGGAACTTGAACGAGGTTTCCAGCAGCGCCCAACGGCTGCCGAGCTCGGCTGACAACTTGGCAGGCGTGGCGTCACTGGACATGCCCGCCGCCAGGCCCTGGTCGCCTTCAAGGATATTGCGCGCGCCGGTCAGCCCGTCCGCCGTGAGGTAGGCCGCGAGCAAGCCATCCGCCGCCGCTTTGGCGGTGTGCAATTGTTTGGAGTCGGCGGCGTCGCGCAGGAACTCCCACAGCCCGGCGGCCTGGGTGCCGGCAGTGCCCAGCAGGTTAATGAATTGCTCTTGGTTGAAATCCAGTAACTTGCCCACGGCGACAGCCGCGGCCAACGTGCCGACGGTGGCCGTGGTGTGGAAGATTCGATAGTGGGAACGCCCCATGAATTCACCGATGCGAATCCCCGCTTCATAACCGGCCACCGAGGCCAGGAGCAACGCGCGGCCGGATTTTCCGAGGTCTTGCGCGGCGGCTAACGCGGCCGGAAACACCACGGTCGCCGGGTGCAGCACGGAGCTGTTGTGCAGGTCGTCCTGCTCCACCAGGTGCGACGCCGCCGCGTTCACCAGGGCGGCGAAATACGCGCTGCTGCTGCCACCGCTGACGATGACCTGGGCCGGGCCACGGCTCGGCCCCATCTTTTGCGCATAGCGTTCGAACAACGTAATCGGGTGCGCGCCCTTGCTCGCCAAGGCAGACGCCAGCCAATCCAGATACAGGTCTTCGGCACGCGCCAGGACGTTGTCGGGCAACTGCGCGTAGCTCAACTCGGCCAGGAATCGACACAGGGCTTGGGTGTGGCTCATGGTCCGTCCCTCAGAAGCTGCGTGGCAGTTCGAGCAAATGCTCGGCCACGTAGGACAGGATCAAGTTGGTAGAGATCGGCGCCACCTGGTACAGGCGCGTCTCGCGAAATTTGCGTTCCACGTCGTACTCGCAGGCAAAGCCAAACCCGCCGTGGGTTTGCAGGCAGGCGTTGGCCGCTTCCCAGGACGCCTTGGCGGCCAGGTATTTGGCCATGTTGGCGCTCGCCCCGGCCGGCTTGCCGCTGTCGTACTCCTCGCAGGCACGCCAGCGCATCAGGTCCGCCGCTTCGATTTCGATATGTGCTTCGGCAATCGGGAACTGCACGCCCTGGTTCTGCCCGATCGGCCGGCCAAACACCACCCGGTCGCGGGCGTAGGCACTGGCCTTTTCGATAAACCAACGGCCGTCGCCAATGCACTCGGCAGCGATCAGCGTGCGTTCGGCATTCAGACCGTCGAGGATGTATTTAAAGCCCTTGCCCTCCTCACCAATCAGGCTATCGAGTGGCAGCTCCAGGTTGTCGAAGAACAGCTCGTTGGTTTCGTGGTTGACCATATTGGCGATGGGCTGCACGGTCAGGCCGTTGCCGATGGCCTCGCGCAGGTCGACGAGGAAGATCGACATGCCTTCGGACTTTTTCTTCACCTCAGCCAACGGCGTGGTGCGCGCCAGCAGGATCATCAGGTCGGAATGCTGCACCCGCGAGATCCACACCTTTTGGCCGTTGATCACGTACTTGTCACCGCGTTTGATCGCGGTGGTCTTGATTTTGGTGGTGTCGGTGCCGGTGGTGGGCTCGGTGACGCCCATCGACTGCAGGCGCAATTCACCGCTGGCCAGTTTGGGCAGATAGAAGCTTTTTTGTGCTTCGCTGCCATGCCGCAGCAAGGTGAACATGTTGTACATCTGGCCGTGAACGGTGCCGGAGTTGCCGCCGCAGCGGTTCACTTCTTCAAGAATTACCGACGCTTGCGTCAGGCCCAGACCGGAGCCGCCGTAAGCTTCAGGGATCATTGCCGACAGCCAGCCGGCGTCGGTCAGGGCTTTGACGAAGGCTTCGGGGAAGCCTTTTTGATCGTCGATCCTGCGCCAGTAAGCGGCATCGAATTCGGCGCACAACGCGCGTACACCGTCGCGAATGGCATTGAGTTCTTCGTTGTCATTGGGGTTCATTCACGGCTCTCCGCCTGGTGTTCTTGGCTTATTCGAAGTGGATTTCAGCGGTCTGCGCCAGGCCGTCGGCGTTACCGGCCCACAGTGCGGCGACGCCCGGTTCGGTAACCCGCCCGCCGACTGCAAAGGGCTGTGGCGCGATCAGCGGGCGCACGCCGCGATAGGCAAAGCGACGCACGCTCGCGTCGGGATGCGCACGGCAAAACGCGCGCAGGCTCAGCGTGGCGATCAGCGGGCCGTGCACCACCAGCCCCGAGTAGCCTTCGGTGCCGGTGACGTAGGGGTAGTCGTAATGGATGCGGTGGCCGTTGAAGGTCACGGCGCTGTAGCGAAACAGCAGGGTGGGCGTGGGGTTGATCGACTCCTGCCATTCACCTTGGGCGAGTGCCTCGCCATTGCCCTGCTTGGGTGGCGTGGGCTCGCGGTAGACGATGTCCTGTTCTTCGCGAATGGCCAGGCGACCGTCCTGGGAATAGTCATGACGCACCGTGACAAACAGCAGCGAGCCGGTGCGGCCGGTTTTTTCTTCGACGTGGGTAATGGTCGACACGCGGCTCGCCGCCTCACCGGCACGCAAGGCATGCAGGAACTCGATACGCCCACCGGCCCACATCCGATTGCGGTTATCGGCAGCAGGCAGAAAGCCGCCACGGGCCGGGTGGCCGTCGGTGCCCAAGGCCGATTCCGGCAGCGGGTCCTGGAAAAAACACCACTGCCACAGCGGCGGTAGGTCCGCGCCGTCTTCGGGCACGGCCTCGCCGAAGGTGGCGGCAATGCGCTTGAGCAGGTTATGGCTTAAATGGTCGTGGGCGGTTTCGCTTCGGCCGATCCAATCAGTGGCGCTCATCGGGTGCAGGTCCTCGGGCAGTGGGTGTCTGCTGCGGATCATGCAAGCGCCTGCCCGTTCTGAGAATTTGCATTTCAATAAACCAGCGTTCGGTTATGCTGAACGCCACTCACAACACTGCACCTTCAGGGTGGGTGTTTATTGCGATGCGATTCGTGTACACACCGGAGCCGCCATGCACTTCGATCTCGCCGACCTGCGCCTGTTTATCCATATCGCCGAATCCCCCAGCCTGACTCAGGGCGCCAAGCGTGCGTTTCTGTCGCCGGCCGCCGCGAGCGCGCGGATCAAGGCGCTGGAAGGCCAGTTGGATACGCGCCTGTTGTACCGCGACAGCCGTGGCGTGGAAATCACCCCGGCGGGCGAACGCTTGCTGCACCATGCGCGGCTGATCATGCGCCAGGTGGATTACCTGAAAAGCGAGTTCACCCAATACGGCGTGGACTCCGCCGGGCATATCCGCATCTTCGCCAACACCACGGCGGTGACCGAGTTTCTGCCGGAAGTGCTGGCGGGCTTTTTGTCCCAGCGCCCGGGCGTGACCGTCGACCTGCAAGAGCGGCTGTCCCGCGATATCGTGCGCGGCGTGCTCGATGGCACCAGCGACATGGGCATTATCGCCGGGCCGGTGGAAGCGGCGGGCTTGCAAGTGTTGCACTTCAGCACGGATCAATTGGTGTTGATGGTGCCCGTGGGCCACCCGCTGGCCAGCCAGCCCTGCGTGACCTTGGAGCAAACCCTCGCGTACCAGCATATCGGCCTGCACGAAGGCAGCACCCTGTTGAGTTTTCTGCGTGAACACGTGGAGCGCGTGGGCAAGCACTTGTCGCTGCGTATCCAGGTGTCGAGTTTCGAAGCAATCTGCCGGATGGTCGAGGCCGGCGTGGGCATCGGCATCATTCCCGAATCTGCCGCCGTGCGGCACAGCCGCACCATGCAGTTGGTGACGGTGAAGCTGGATGAGCCCTGGGCCGTACGCGAGCGCAGTATCCTGGTGCGTGAACTGGAAGCACTGCCGGGCACCATTCGCGCGTTGATTGCGACGTTGATGCCGCAAAGCGCCTAAGCTCAACAGTCACCTTGCCCGAGGAGACGCCCATGCACCTTGAAGGATCCTGCCATTGCGGCGCGGTCACGTTCAGCCTGACCAGCCAGCACCCCTACCCCTACCAACGCTGCTACTGCTCAATCTGCCGCAAGACCCAGGGCGGCGGCGGTTATGCGATCAACCTCGCGGGGGAGGCGCAAAGCCTGAAGGTTCAGGGCCGCAAACACATTTCGATCTACCACGCCCGCCTCAAACCGGACGGCGCCAGCCGCGCCCATGCCAGTACTGCCGAACGGCATTTCTGCGCGCAATGCGGCAGTGCGTTGTGGCTGTTCAGCCCGGAGTGGCCGGAACTGATCCACCCCTTCGCCTGCGCCATCGACACACCGTTGCCGGTACCGCCGCAACACACGCATTTGATGCTTGGCTCCAAGGCCCCATGGGTCGAAGTCAGCGTGCGCAAAGGCGACTTGCAGTTCGATGAATACCCCGAAGAGTCCATCGCCCAGTGGCATACGCGGTTAGGGTTGACGCGTTAACAGTCTTTGACAGTTTCCCGACAAAGCTCTCAAAGATTGTTGGCCGGCTGCGCCCTAGCATTCGAGCATCCAAACCACCATCCGGGTGCTCTTCATGTTTCGCACGTTGCGCGGTATTCCGCTCTTGGGTTGCCTGCTCGGCAGTATCGGTTGCCATGTGCAACCGCCTGCCCCGCCGCCGATTCCAAAAGGCGATTACGGCGCGATCATTCGTTACCTGCAAACCCGCATTCCCCAGGACATGGCGCGTGAAAATGTACCCGGCCTGTCAATTGCGCTGGTCAACGGCCAGGAGCTGATCTGGGCGCGAGGCTTCGGTGTGGCCGACAAGGCCCAAGGGGTGCCGGTCACACCCAATACGGCGTTTCGCGCCGGCGGCATCGCCAAGCTACTCACCGCCACGGCGGCGCTGCAACTGGTCGAGCAACAGCGCCTGACCCTGGATGCGCCGATCCAGCAGACGCTGCGCGAGTTCTACGTGCGCTCGCGCTTTCACAGCGACCCGGCGGCCGCCGACCGTGATATCACCCTGCGTCGCTTGCTCAGCCACCAGTCCGGCTTGCCCAGCGAACACCTGCGCGACCTGCGCAGCACCTTCGCCATGGGCCAGATGCCGATGCGCGTGGCCGGCGTTTGGCTGAGCAGCCCGCCAGGCTCGCAAGTCGCCTATTCCAACCTGGGTTACTCGTTGGTCGGCGCCGCGATTGAGCGCAGCAGCGGTAAAAGTTTCGAAGCCCAATTACAACGCAGCCTGCTCAAGCCACTGGAGATGAACCAGTCGAGTTTTGTCGGCACCGGTACGCAGTTGAGCTTTCGCGCCCTGGGCTACGAAGACGGTGTACCGAGTACCGATGCACACGTGCGGGACCTCGCTGCCGGGGGGTTGTGGGCAAGCCCCAAAGACCTCAGCCACTACGTGCAGATGCTGTTCGCCCAAGGCCTCTATAAAGGTCAGCGCGTGGTGGGCAGTGCATCGATTGATGAGATGTTCACCCAGCAAAACACCGGCAATGCGCTGGATTTCGATTGCCAGATGGGCCTCGGTTGGTTTTTGGCACCGTGCGGTGATGAACCGATCGGCCCCGGTGTGCGCACCTACCAGCACAGTGGCGGCGGCGACGATTTTGCCGCGCAATTGAGCGTGCTGCCGGACCAGCAATTGGCGGTGATCATCATGGCCAATGACGGCAACGCCGAAGAACTGGTCGCCCGTATGGCCACCGAAACGCTGCGCCTGATGCTGCAGGCGCAAACCGGCCAATCCATCTGCGCCGGCGACTGCCAGGCACCCGAGCATGGGCTCAAGTTACGTCACGTGCCGGCCGCCATCGACCGCAAGCGCCTGGCGGGCTTTTATGCCACCGCCTGGGGGGTGTTCAGGATCAAGGATGACCATAACCGGCTGGCCGGCGAGCTGGCCGGGTTCCACTTTGAACTATTGCGCGATGAGCACGGCTGGCTGCGCGCGCAGAAAAAAGTCCTCGGCTTCTGGCTCAAGGACCTCGGCGAACTGGGCCGCGTGCAGTTGGACGTGGTCACCGTGCAAGGCCGCCAGATGCTCACTGCCCGTAGCCACGGCCAGCGCCTTGCCATCGGTGAACGCATCGAACCGCCGCCGTTGCCAGTGGCGTGGGCTGACACCATCGGCACCTACCAGGTGCTCAGCACCCATGAGCCCGACGCGCCGTTGAGCGGTATCAGCGTGCGCCTCGAAGAAGGCTTCCTGGTGATTCGCGGCCAATTGCACAACGAGCCGCTGACCGATTACATCCTGCTCCCCGTCGACAACGCCCACGCGGTGCTGGCCGGCAACGGCTATGGCCTGGGCGACACCGTGAGCCGCCAGGTCAACGGCCTCAGCGCTTCGGGCTACGCCTTCAAACGTACGCAATCGCCCCACAACCTCTTGAGTTTCTAACACGGAAGAACCGCCTGATGCGCCCAAAAAACCTGTGCCTGTCATTCACCTCACTGTGCCTGCTCGCCGCCGCCGACACCGCGATTGCCGAAGACTGGCAATACAGCCTCAAGGCCGGCGTGGCCAACGCGCCACGCTACAGCGGCAGCGACGAACGCATGACCGCGCCAGTGCTGGGCGGCAAAATCGTCAGCCCCTGGGGAATCTTCCTCGATACCAGCAAGGGCTTGGGCTGGGGTTACGAAGGCAATGCCCTGAGTTTCAGCGCCTATGTCGGCCCCAGTGCCTCGCGCAAGGATAAAAACCAGCGTTTGCAGGCCGGCTCCAACCGCCTCATAGGCATGGGCGAGATCAAGTCGCGCGCGCAATTGGGCGTCAGTGCGGCCTACAACCTGGGCGGCGTGATAGTCGGCGCGACCCTGGAACACGCACTCAAGGAGGATGCCCACAAGGACACCGGCAAGGCTTACACCCACCTGGAACTGAACCTGGGCACCACGCTTTATGAGGGCCGCTTCGGCTCCGTCGATGCCGGCCTCAGCAGCCACTTTGGTGACCGTGAATACCTGCAGACCTGGTATGGCGTGACCACCGGCCAGGCGGCGCAAAGCCGCTTTAAGGCCTACAAGGCCGGTGCGGGCAATATCAGCAATGGCATGAACCTGGTGTGGAGCCTGCCGATCAGTGAGCACACCCAGTTCTCGACCTTGCTGGATGTGCAGTACCTGGCCGATGCCGCAGGCAAAAGCCCGATTGTGGAACGACGCTTGCAGACGTCGCTGATGGGCATTGTGGAATACACGTTCTGATCGGGTAGCACGATAAACCTGGGGGCGCTGGCTAGCCGGCGCCCCCAGCCTGCTCACCTCAAGCCTTACTCGGCATACGCCCACGTCATCCGAAACGACGCCCCGCCCCACTCTGAATCGAGCACTTCGACCTGCCCGCCGTGCCACTGGCTGACCCGTTTGACCAGCGCCAGGCCCAAGCCGAACCCGCCCGTGCGGCGGTCGCGGCTGGTGTCCAGGCGCAGGAAGGGCTCGAAGATCTTGGCGCGACCGTCCAACGGCACACCCGGGCCGTCGTCATTGACCTGCACCGCGTAACCGCTGCCGAACGCGACCAACGACACCTCCACACGGCGCTCGGCATAACGAATGGCGTTGCGCAGCAGGTTGATCACCGCGCGGGCCATAAAGCGCGGTTCGATCTGGATAAAGTCGACCTCGCACGTGCGCAACGTCAGCTGCACCCCCGCCGCTTCCGCCTCCAGGGCCACGCTGCCGATGACGCTGTCGAGCCAACTGTGGGCTTCGATATTTTCCCGGGTGACCTGGGTGGCGCCGCGCTCGAGGCTGGCGTAGGTGAGCAGCTCGGAGACCATTTCTTCCAGTTCGCCCAGGTCGGCATACATGTCGGCGATCAGCTCGCGGCTCTGGCGCGGGTCGGCCTGTTGCTTGAGTTGGTCGAGTTCGAAGGACAAGCGCGCAATCGGCGTGCGCAGCTCGTGGGAGACAGCGTTGGTCAGTTCGCGCTGGTTGGCGATCAGGCTTTCGATGCGCTCGGCCATCTGGTTGAAGTGCCCGGCCAGCTCACGCACTGTGGAGCGGCGCGGCAGCAGGATGCGCGACGCCAGGTCGTTGTCACCGAAGCGTTGCGCAGCCAGGCGAATATGCTCCAGGTCGCGCCAGTGCGGGCGTACCCAGAAATACAGGACGATGGCCAGGCACACCCCGAGAAAACCGTATGCCCACATGTATAGCCATTTGGGTTCTTCGGGCAACTTGATGTCCAGCAACTGCGGGCCGTCATCGATCGTGGTCAGGAACTCCATGAAGTCGCCACGCACCACCAACTGGCCGTCCGCCAAGAGTTTTTGCTCGCGCTCGTCCAGCGCCAGGCTATCGCGCGACACCAACTTCAGGCGCAACCCGTAATGGGGCTGCAGTTCTGCCAGCCGAGCGTCCCGGGCCGGCCCTTGCAGAGGCCGCAGTTGTTCGACCAGGCCGTAAGCCGGGCCGCGCAGGGCTTCGCGGTTATACACCTCGTTGGCCTCGGGCAATAACTCGTCGAAGGTGTAGTTGACCAACCAGATTGCCCCGGCCAGACCGAGCGCCAGAATCACATACAGGCGCAGAAACAGGCGCAGCATCTAAACCTCCCACGCAAACGGATTGAACAGGTAACCCTTGCCCCAAATCGTCTTGATGCACACCGGCTCGCGCGGGTTGTCGTTGAGCTTGTTGCGCAATTTGCTGATGTAGACGTCGACGCTGCGGTTGAGGCCGTCAAACGCGATACCGCGCATGCGGTTGAGAATGTCGTCGCGAGAGAGGATTTTCCCCGCGCTGCTGGCCAACAACCACAGCAACTCGAACTCCATGGTGGTGAGGTCGATCGTCTCATCGCCCAGGCTGACCACCCGGCAACTGCGATCAATCGACAATCGACCAAACGCCAACGAACCCCGCACGGTGGGTTCGGGCACCTGGCGGCGTTGCAGGGCCCGCAAGCGTGCCAGCAATACCGGCGGCTTGATGGGTTTGATCACATAGTCGTCGGCCCCGGACTCCAGGCCCAGAATATGGTCGAGGTCATCTTCCTTGGCGGTCAGGATCACGATGGGTGTGTCGGACACATTACGAATCTCGCGGCACACGTGCAGGCCGCTCTGGCCGGGCAACATGAGGTCGAGCACGACGATTTTCGGCTTGAAGTCGAGGAATGCCGCCAGGGCCTGATCGCCGCGGTGCACCACGCGCACCTCGAAACCGTGTTGTGACAGGAAATGCGCGATCAGCCCTGCCAGCTTTTCATCGTCCTCAACGAGCAGGACTTTGCCCAGACCCAGGTTTTCCATAAATTCTCAGTGTGGATGCGCGGATTGAAGTGCGGGCATTATAGGTGGCAAGCTGGCCATCAGAAGCAACCGGCCATTACGGGCCGACGAAGCTTCATGCTTTTAAGAGTTTTTAACAAATACCCCGCAATCTTTAACGCCATTCACAGGGAGTTGTATGCGCAAGGATTACCTGGCGTTTTTTGTTTCGCTGTTCCTGTCGCGGCTGGCCGACCAGATTCTGTTGTTTATCGTGCCATTGATCGTGTTCCAGACTACCCAGAGTGTTGCCTGGGCGGGGCTGGCGTTCTTTGTCGAGTCACTGCCGCGTTACCTGGCGTTCCCGGTGTGCGGCGCCGTGTGCGACAAGTTCTCGCCGGTGCGCATCCTGCACATCAGCCAGGTTTACCGGGCGCTGGCCTGTGGGGTGGCGGTGGCGTTGTACGGGGTGTTCGACGGCATTTACTGGCTGGTCATGCTCTCGGCGCTGTGCGGGGTGCTGACCACCCAGGGCATCATGGCGCGGGAAGTACTGATGCCGCATATTTTCAAACACTACACCTACACCAAGACCCTCTCCTATTCGCAAATTGCCGATCAGAGCGGCCTGGTGCTCGGCCCATTGGTGGCCGCGCTGATGCTCGAAGTCTGGGCGTGGCACTGGGTGGTGCTGGGGGTTGCCGGGCTGTTTGTGCTGGCCGACCTGGCGATGCGGGTTTGGCAGCGCACGAGTGCGGTGACCCTGGAAACCTTCGAGCAGCATCAGGACATCTGGCTGCACCCGCTGCGCATCGCCTTCGGGCATATCCGCAACCTGGTGGAATTGAAGCGCATCATCACGCTGGCAGTGGGTGTGAACCTGATCATTGGGGTGACGCTGGCGACTTCGGCGGCGATGGTCACCGGCCAGTTTGCCGCCGGCAAGGATGCCTATGCCTTGCTGCAGGCGGCGGGCGCGGTGGTGACGATCGCCATTCTGTTTTACCTGGCTCGCGCCGCACTGCCGTTGAAGGTATTGGGCGGGCTGTCGTACTCGATGATTGCCGTGGGCGCGTTGATCACGGCCATCAGCCCCGGGGTTTGGGCCTATACCGTCGGGTTCCTGCTGATCACCGGCTTCGACAAGATGTTCAACGTGTACCTGCGCAGCACCCGTCAGCGGGTGATTCCGGTACAGGACTTTGGCAAGACGGTGGGGGTTATCACATTGTTGAACAACCTCGCCCAGCCGCTGGCGGGCCTGGCGATTGCCGTGCTGGCCGCACCGTTGGGCACGCAGACGGTGATCCTGCTGTTAACCGGCATCACCGCACTGATTGGCGTGGCCGTGGCCTCAGGCTGGCACGCCACTGTGAAAGCGGAACTCGACGTCGGGTGATTCGATGAGTGCCTGCTCGGCGGCCCTTACCCGCTCGATCACCTGAGCGATGTCCTTGGCGTCACCGTACTGGTACGCCAGCTTCAAGTAACCCTGAAAGTGCCGCGCCTCGCTTTTGAGCAATCCGAAATAGAACTTGCCGAGTTCGTCGTCCAAATGCGGCACCAATGCTTCGAAACGCTCGCAACTGCGCGCTTCGATAAAGGCCCCGACTACCAGCGTATCCACCAGTTTGACCGGCTCGTGGCTGCGCACCACTTTGCGCAAACCCGAGGCATAACGGCCGGCGTGCAGCTGGCGCAGCTCGATCTTGCGCTTTTTGATCAGGCGCATCACTTGTTCGTGGTGCACCAGCTCTTCGCGGGCCAGTCGCGACATCATATTGATCAGGTCAACATGGGCGTGGTACTTGGCGATCAGGCTCAGGGCGGTACTGGCGGCTTTGAATTCGCAGTTCTTGTGGTCGATCAGCAGGGTTTCCTGATCGGCCAACGCGGCCTGGACCCAGGCGTCGGGGGTGCGGCAGCCGAGGAATTCGTGGATTTCGGGCAGGTTCATCGGGCTCACGGGCAAAAGGATCACAAAAGGGCGCCGATTATACCGACCCCGCTGCAGACCACCAGCCGCAGGCGTTGATGTGCATCAACATGACGTCTGGCGGGCAGCAACTATAGTTGTCCCAGGCCCCTTTATTTGCGTCTCTGGAGATCCGTCCATGCAAGCCATCCGCAGCATCCTGGTGGTCATCGAGCCCGAGCATTCGGAAAGCCTGGCCCTCAAGCGCGCCAAGTTGATCGCCGGGGTCACCGGCGCACACCTGCATTTGCTGGTCTGCGACAAAAAACACGAGCATTCGGCGATGCTGAGCCTACTCAAGTCCGGCTTGCAGGAAGACGGCTACAACGTGACCACCGAACAAGCCTGGAATGACAGCCTGCATGAAACCATCATCGATGTGCAGCAAGCCGAGGGCTGTGGCCTGGTGATCAAGCAACACTTCGCCGACAGCCCGCTGAAAAAGGCCTTGCTGACGCCGGCGGACTGGAAACTGCTGCGCTACTGCCCTAGCCCGGTGCTGCTGGTGAAAACGTCAACGCCCTGGGCCGACAAAGTCGTGCTGGCGGCAATTGATGTGGGCAACAGCGATAGCGAGCACCAGGCGTTGCACAACACCATCATCGACCACGGCTTCGACATTGCACGCCTGGCCAAGGCGCAATTGCACGTGATCAGCGCCCATCCGTCGCCGATGTTGTCGGCGGCCGACCCGACCTTCCAGCTCAAGGAAACCATCGAGGCGCGCTATCGCGAGCAATGCAAGGCGTTCCAGGCCGAGTTCGACGTGGATGACGCGCACCTGCATATCGAAGAAGGCCCGGCTGATGTATTGATCCCCCATGCGGCACATGCGTTGCAGGCGGCGGTGACCATCATCGGCACCGTGGCGCGCACCGGGATTTCCGGGGCGCTGATCGGCAATACGGCGGAAGTGGTGCTGGATGCGGTGGAAGGCGATGTGCTGGTGCTCAAGCCGCAGGAGTTGATGGATCATCTGGAGGAGCTGGCTAACAAAGCCTGAGACAGCCCCTTAAAACGATGAGGCGCCCGTGTGAAGGCGGGTTTGCCTGCGTTAGCCATAGGTATATACGTGTTTTTTTACGGGTTGAGTGCTGTGGTTGTCGGGGGGCACGCTGCGTACATATCCGTTGTTTGGGTCACGGCCGCAATGGCTTCCGCCCTTACGGCGGGTCACTTTGGAAAAGCCCCAAAGTAACCAAAGGGCTCT
>PJQF01000123.1_pt1 | contig 48311 bp, 44 predicted proteins | sample 1503741 | NCBI WGS metagenome assembly PJQF01 (sample SAMN07775949, study PRJNA414020) | Biofilm metagenome, whole genome shotgun sequencing project. | isolation source: biomolecule (vanillin) treated reverse osmosis membrane biofilm | place: India: Nagpur | collected 2017-03-21 | reverse complement strand
ACCGGCCTGTCACGCCGGGGGTCGCGGGTTCGAGTCCCGTCCGCTGCGCCATATTCGGTAACCTGGAATGCTGAACGCCAGGTCACCACAAAAAGCCCGCTCATTGAGCGGGTTTTTTTTGCCCGAAATATGGCAAAAAGTCGTGCTGGAAACTTTTTTTAAATAAATTGCATTTAAATCAAGACATTACGATTTTTTGGTGTATGATGCGCCCACACCGAAACGAAGGGTGATTAGCTCAGCTGGGAGAGCATCTGCCTTACAAGCAGAGGGTCGGCGGTTCGATCCCGTCATCACCCACCATTCGCTTCATGTGTTACGCGCAGCGGTAGTTCAGTCGGTTAGAATACCGGCCTGTCACGCCGGGGGTCGCGGGTTCGAGTCCCGTCCGCTGCGCCATATTTGCTTCCGCCAAGGCCCACTGAGCGCCTGGAAGCCACGGAAATAGCGGCCTTGTGCCGCTTTTTTCGTTTCTGGAATCCACTGGATTCCACCTCCAGCCACTTGAAAATTGATCCACGGCCGATTGCTGATTGTTGTCCCAATAATTGTGGATGACCTTAGCAGCAGTGTCTTCGCTGAAGACTCATCTGGCCCCACCGCATGCAGGCCTGCTGAACGGTGTCTACGGTGCAGTTCAAACGGCTCATCGTCCTCGATACCCTCTTTGTCCTTGCGCTTTCGTTCACACGATTTGATCTTTCTCTGGGCGGCCAAGGTGCTGTGTTGCAGGCGGTAGGACTCGTTGTCCATTTCGACGATAGGACAGCTGTGTGTCAGCCGATCCACTTGCTAAGTGGCGATATCGGGCAATGAGCCCAGCGCTTGCAACGTTGCAACCTGAACAAACCGACGTCCCGGTTAAATCTTGAATTGCCTCAACAAGCCCTCAAGGCGATGACCGATGGCGTACAGTTCATCGACTGTGTGTACGCCGCTTTGCGTCTGGTCTGCGACGTTTTCAATCGCGTGGGCTATCTGATGGACGCTTCGATTGATTTCTTCGGCGACCGATGTCTGCTCTTGCGCGGCGCTGGCGATGTGCGCGTTCATCGTATTGATAGTGACGATCAACTCGACCGCTTTGCCCAGCGATTGCCCGGCTTGTTCCGCGTGCAGGCTGGCACCATGACCTGCTGCGCCTGAATGGCTCATCGCAGTGACGACCTTGGTTGTGGCCAGGTTAAGGCGCTCGATCATCGCTTGAATTTCCTGGGTACTAAGTTGCGTCCGGCTTGCCAGCGCGCGTACTTCATCGGCAACCACTGCAAATCCGCGCCCCGCGTCCCCGGCTCGTGCCGCTTCGATCGCGGCATTAAGTGCCAGAAGGTTGGTTTGTTCGGCGATTGAGCGGATGACATCAAGCACCGTGACAATGCCTTCTACATCGCCTTGCAGGCTTTTCAACGAGACGCCTCCCGCGGACAAGTCTTCGGTCAGGGTGCCCAGTCGGGCGATGCTTTCATTGACGACCTGCCTGGCGTGCTGGGCCTGCAAATCGGTTTCGCCTGCTGCATCTGAAGCGCTCTGGGCACTGATGGCTACCTCTTGCGCCGCGGATGACATTTGATTAATTGCTGCGGCGACCTGATCGGTTTCCTGGCGCTGCTGTTCCATAACCAGATCGATGCATTTGCTCTGTTCGGCCACTTGGGTGACCGATGCATTCAGCTCTCGGGCCATGCCGACGATCTGGCTGACCAGCCCATGAATCTTATCCGCGAAGGCATTGAACGACACGGCCACCTGGCCGAACTCGTCGCGGCTGATGGGTAAGCGCCGCGTCAGATCGCCTTCGCCCGCTGCGATCTCATCAAGGTGCTCACGAATCCGTGACAGGGGGCGCAGGCTGCTTTTAACCAATAACAAGGCGAGCACGCCGGTGATTCCGAGCGCAACCAAGGCGATGACGGTTATCCCATAGACAAGGCTGCGCACGCGCTGATGGATTTCCCCTCGTACTTTGGCAACCTGGCTTTCGATACTGTCCAGGTTAATCGCGGTGACCACGACCATGTCCCAAGCAGGCAGGTAAAAGCTGTAAGCAAGCTTGGGAACGACTTTATCCGTATTGATCAGGGCGCCTGAATAATTGACGAAGTGGGTGTCGTTCTTCGCTGCGGCCACCATTTCCCGGTTCAGGTAAATTCCATTCTTGTCTTTGCGGTCGCTCATGTTAGTGCCGACGCCTTCGCGGCTGTCGCCTCGAAACAGGCGTACGACCTGACTGTCGTAACCGATGAAATAGCCGTCGTCCCCATACTTCATTTGGGACAGTCGGGCGATCGCCAGCGCACGCGTTGCTTTGTCCCCCGTCTCTGCCTGCGCATACAGTTCCGCTACTGAGGTTCGGGCAAGGTTGGCGTAGTCTTTCAAGCGCTCCCGGCTTTCATCAAGCAGGCGTTCCCGAGTCACCGTGACTTCTTGCTCGGCGCTCGACAGCAGAGTGGTGCTCGTTGTCAGCGCCAGCACCGTGGACAACAGCACCACCGGGGCCAGCACCAGCATCAGTACTTTGTTTTTAAACAGCATGCTTGGGGTTCCTCACCTGAATCTGTATGAACGCGGCCGCAAGGGCCGCGATCGTCGACTTACCAAAGGGCGATGTCATAGGTGAGGTAGAGGCGATTGCTGTCGCGGCCGCGGGAGAACTCAGAACGGTAGACATAGTTGCGCATGCGCACGCCCAGCCCCTTGAACGTGCCGGCTTGCACAACGTAAGCCAGCTCGGTATCACGCTCCCATTCCTTGACCGTGGTCGTGGACTTGCCGTCATTGCCGCTCAGGTAGCGCGTTGAAAAGGTCAAGCCGGGCACGCCGAGGGCGGCGAAGTTGTAGCCGTAGTTGAGCATCCAGGTCTTCTCATCCTCCTCAATGAATTTGCCGATGCCGGCATTACTGAACGAGTAGACAGTTGCGCCGCTGATGTAGGGTAAACCGGCATCACCGCGAAGGGTTTGGTAGCCGCCTCCGACGGTATGGCCTGCGATCACGTAGGACAACTGGCCGCTGAGCATGTCATTGTCGATTTTGCCTGCGTAGGCAGAGCCGCTATCAACGCTGTTGAAGTAGCGCAGGTCGCTGGTCAACACGCCACCGGCAAGCGGAAGGTCGTGCTGGATGCCGGCGAAGTTCTGTCGGTAAAAGTTCTCCAGCTCCCCGTAGAAATAGCTCAGGCGAACATTCTTACCCCATTTGTACTCGGCCCCGGCGTAGTTGAAATCTCCCGATTTTTCCCCGCTGTAGCCATCAGGCACGATCGGCACGCTGTTGGTGGAGTCCCGTAATTTGAAACGGTCCAGATGCCCTCCGGTGACGGTCAGGTTCTCAATGTCGGTGCTGCTGACCTGGGTGCCCTGGTAGGTTTGGGGCAACAAGCGTGCATCGTTGTAAATCAGCACCGGCGTCTTGGGCAGCAAGGTGCCGTACTTGACGATGGTTTTGGCGAGCCTGACTTTTGCGGTAGCGCCGGCGCTGGCAAACTCGTCGGCCGCTCGCCCGTCATCATGCACCGGCATAAGCCCGGTACCACTGCGACCGCGCCCTGAATCAAGCTTTACGCCATACAGCCCCAGGGCATCTACGCCGAAGCCGAGGGTGCCGGCGGTAAATCCGGACTGATAGTCCAGCAGAAATCCCTGGGCCCACTCGGTGCGTTCGCTTTTTGCGGTGCGTGCAGCCCGTGCGCTCAAGCCGTGCTCGTCGCGAAAGTTCTCGTTGAAATACACGTTACGCAGTTGCAGCTTGAGTTTGCTGTCATCAATAAAACCTTCGGCGTTGGCCCCTGCGACGGGTACCAGGCCTAACGCGCAAAACAAAGCCCGACGGGTATACACATGGTTCATGGCAAATGACTCGTTGTTGTTATTTGGGGTGCAGGGTGACACGCGCCTCGTGAGTGAGGCGCGATGGAAGGCAGCAGAGGTTGTGGGTGAATCAGGTGAACAGGCTGATGGCCCCGGTCAACAAGGCCAGCGCGGTGACGACCAGAGAGGTCAGCACTGCCCATTTGACGGTGGCCTTCTGGAAGTCGCCAATATCGCGATCGACCATGCCCACCAGCAACAGGGTCGAGGCCACCAGCGGACTCATGAGGTGAACGGGCTGCCCCAGGATCGAGGCGCGCGCGATTTCCACCGGGTCGATGCCATAAGCGGCGGCGGCATTAGCCAGGATCGGTACCACACCAAAATAGTAAGCGTCATTGGACAGTACAAAGGTCAGCGGCATGCTGGTGATGGCAACCACCAATGGAAACAGGTGACCCCAGGACGGCGGGATCCAGTCGACGAGGGTCTGTGCCAGGGCATCCACCATCTTTGTGCCGGAGAAGATCCCGGCAAAGATCCCGGCGGCAAATACCAGCAACACCACAGTCATGGCATTGCCCGAGTGCGCCAGGATGCGTTCTTTCTGAATGTCCAATTGCGGGTAGTTGATCATCAGCGCGAGCACGAAGCCGATCAGGAACAGGATCGCGGAATGCATCAGCCCCATCACCAGGGCCGCCATCACCGCTATCACCAGCACCAGATTGACATACGCCAGCTTCGGACGTTTGTGGGGCGTGTCCTCAAGAATCGCGTTGATGTAGCAATCGCCGCCGCCGCTTTGCAGTTGCACGTTGCCGATACGCTTGCGCTCTGCGCGACCCAGTATGAAGGCCGTGAAGATCACCCACAGGGCACCGCCGATCATGGTCGGCAGCAACGGCACGAAGTATTCACCGGCATCCAGGCCCAGCGCGGCAATAGCCCGTGTCGCGGGGCCGCCCCAGGGCGTCATGCCACTCATGATGCTCAGCGACAGCATGGAGATGGTCGCGAGGATCATCGGGTTCATGCCGATACGTTTATACAGCGGCAGCATCGCTGCGCAGGTGATCATGTAGGTCGTTGTGCCGTCGCCATCGAGAGCCACCAGCAACGACAGTAAGGCAGTACCTACCGCGATCTTCATCGGGTCGCCATTGACCCGCTTCAGGATTTTGCGGATCAGCGGGTCGAACAAGCCTGCGTCGATCATCAGGCCGAAGAACAGGATGGCAAACAACAGCAGTGCGGCAGACGGTGCGACCATTTTCAGGCCGTCTAGCATCATCTTGCCGGTGGTGCCGCCGAAGCCACCTATGACCGCGAAGACAATAGGCACCACAGTGAGTGCGACGATCGGCGACAAGCGTTTCGTCATGATGAGGAAGGTGAATACGACCACCATGGCCAAGCCAAGGAAAGCGAGCATAGAACGATTCTCTTGTTGTTATCGTAAAAATGGCTGACGCCGAGGCGCACGAGCCCTGACCCGCCGGGCGGCACAACGGCGCCTGGCGGGGAGGGGGGTCAGTCAAGTCAGGGGGGAGGTGTTATCCGGTTTTCTCTAGGCGCGTTTGGCGACCTTCAAATCTTTCCAGGCGTTTCCTGGTGCCTCGGAAGATTTTGCGTCGAGCATCCGGTTCAGCGTTTCGCGGTGGCATGCATTTTCAGACATCGAAATCACTACCGTTGCTACAGCGTTACTGGCCAGGCTGGTCAGGGCGCGCGCTTCAGACATGAAGCGGTCAACGCCGATCAGCAATGCCAGGCCGGCCAATGGGATGTCGTGAATGACCGTCAGGGTCGAGGCAAGCGCCACGAACCCGCTGCCAGTAACGCCGGCGGCACCTTTGGAGGACAACAGCATGATCGCCAGCATGGTGATGATTTGCGTCAGGCTCAGGTCGATGTTGCAGGCCTGGGCAATGAAAATCGCCGCCAACGAGAGGTAGATGGCCGTGCCGTCCAGGTTGAACGAGTAGCCGGTGGGCAGTACCAGGCCCACGACGCCTTTTTTGCAACCCAGTGCTTCGAGTTTCTCCAGCATGCGCGGCATCACAGGTTCCGTGGAAGAGGTGCCGAGTACCACCAGGAACTCTTCCCGAAAGTAGCGCAGCAGTTTCCACAGACTGAAGCCGTTGGCGCGGCAAATGCTACCCAGTACCACGAAGACGAAAAAGCCGCAGGCGATGTACAAGGTCATGATCAACTTCGCCAGCGAACCCAGCGAGGTGATGCCGTACTGGCCGACAGTGAACGCCAAGGCCCCAAAAGCGCCGACCGGTGCAAAACGCATCAGGTAAGAAAAGATCTTGAAGACCATTTGCGAGGCGGATTCGAGCACGTCGAGTACCGGTTTGCCACGCTCGCCCAGCGACGACAAGGCAAAGCCGGACAGCACCGCAATAAACAGCACCGGCAACACCTCACCTTTACTGAAGGCGCCGATAAAAGTCTCGGGAATGATGTGCATGAAAAACTCCACAACCCCAAGCTTTGCGGCCGACTCCGTGTATTGGGCCAATCCTTTAGTGCTCAACTGGGTGGGATCAATGTTCATGCCGGCGCCCGGCTGGAACACGTACACCGCGACCAGGCCAATCAATAGGCTGATCACCGTCAGGACGAAGAACAGCAGCATGGTTTTGCCGAGCAGGCGTCCGAGCGAGCGTTTGTCGCTCATCCCGGCGATGCCGGTGACGATGGTGCAGAACACCACGGGGGCAATCATCATCTTGATAAGTTTGATGAACGCGTCACCCAGCGGTTTGAGTGCAATGGCCTGCTGGGCCCAGAAATGCCCGACCACGATGCCGAGCACCACGGCGCAGAGAATCTGGAAGTAGAGCGATTTAACAACTTTCATGGCATCACCCATTTTTAGAATTGTGCGGATGCAAAAATGCCAACGACCGCCGGAATTATCCGGCGAGGCGCTGAGAGTCAGTGGCGTAGACGTAACCGGAAAAAAGCCTGCGCGCGGTGCGTACGACGGACGCTTGAATTGTCTCACCGTTGACGCCGGTGTAGGACAATACGACATCAATTCCGCCGCTCGGGTGTTCGATGCGCACCGCTTCAAGGCGCGGCGTACTGATCCCGCCGAGCATCTGCGCGACGATGCTGCCCTCTATCACGCACGCGGTAGCTAAACCAATCGAGCCCGTAATGGCCAGCGCGCGGTGGCAGCTGTGTGGCATGAAATAGCGAACCTGAATCGTACCGCCGGCTTTCGCAGGCGACACCAGGACCGGCTTGGGAATTACCTTGTTGCTGACATCGCCTAAGCCCATGGCCAAGCCGGCCTGAAGCCGCAGTGCCTCAAGGCGTCGCAGGAATTCTTTATCAGCGTCCAGTTCCGCTGGGGTCTCATCGCCACGCTTGCCCAGTTGGCTGGCCTCGACGAGCACCATGGGCATCGCCATGTCGATACAGGTCACCGCAATGCCGTCGATGACGTCTTGTGTGTTGCCAGTGGGAAAGAGTTTGCCTGTCTTGCTGCCGGCTGCATCCAGGAAGGTCAATTGCACCGGCGCCGCGGTACCGGGCACGCCATCAATGGCGGTATCACCCTCATAACTGACTTTGCCATTCGGTGTGTACACCTCGGAATGGATGAACGTCCCAGTGTTTACGTTGCGAATACGTACACGAGTGCGCTCTTGGGTGGCTTTGACCAGGCCCTGTTCGATGGCGAACGGGCCAACCGCGCACAGCATGTTGCCGCAGTTGGGGGCGCTGTCGACCCGGCGTTGTGAAACCATCACTTGAACGAACAAGTAATCAACGTCCGCATCCGGGTGCAGCGAAGGGCTGACAATCGCTACCTTGCTGGTTTGCGGATTGCCACCGCCAATTCCGTCGATCTCCAGTTCATGGCCGGAGCCCATCAGGTTGAGTAGCAGTTCGTCACGGGCCTCAACGGCTGCGGGCAAGTCCCAGTCGAGAAAAACCGGACCTTTTGAGGTACCACCACGCATCAGCACACAGGGAATTCTTTGCATGACACTGACTCTTGTTGATCAATCGGTGTAATTGATGTTCTTGGAGCAAGAGTCTCAAGCTTTAAAAAATGTTTCAAATGCAAAAATTGAAGCGATTATTGCGTTTTGCGAATGATAAATTTACGCTGAATTTCTTTTTGACGCTTTCTGCTGACGAGATAAGACATGGAATATGAGCTAAACGATATCCGATCATTCGTGAAAATCGCCGAACTTGGGAGCTTTCACGAAGCAGCTGATGCCTTGCACCTGTCTCAACCCGCACTCAGTCGGCGGATAAAAAAGCTGGAAGAGGGGTTGGGCACCGCATTGCTTGATCGCACCACGCGCAAGGTCAGCCTCACGAGCGTCGGCCGTGACTTTCTTCCAAAGGCACGTCGGTTGCTGGACGACTTCGATGAGTCGATTCTCAATATCCGTGAATTGGCCGAACGCCAGATTGGCCGTGTCACCCTGGCGTGCATCCCTACTGCCGCATTCTATTTTTTGCCCTCAGTGATCCGCCTGTATAACGAGCGCTATCCAAAAATACGCATCCGTCTGCTGGATTTGAGTGCCAATGAGGGGCTTGAAGCGGTACTGCGCGGGGAAGCCGACTTCGGTATCAATATGATGAGTGGGCAGCATCCGGACATTGAGTTCGTCCCATTGGTCAGTGAACCTTTTGTATTGGCGTGCCGGCGTGATCATGAATTGGCCGGACGCAGTTCGGTCACCTGGTCTGAATTGAGCGATTATCGTCTTATCGGGGTAGGGCGCCTGAGCGGTAACCGGATGCTGCTCGATCACGCGCTGTCTGGCTTGAGTTGGCGGCCTCAATGGTTCTACGAAGTCCAGCACCTCTCTACTTCGCTGGGGCTGGTGGAGGCTGGACTGGGGGTTTCGGCGATGCCGAGCCTGGCCATGCCGGCGGAAGATCATCCCACTTTGGTCAGCGTCCCGTTGATCGAGCCAGTGGTAAACCGCTCATTGGGACTGGTCTACCGCCGCGGGGCATCGCTCTCGCCGGCAGCGGAAAAATTCGTCTCGATACTGCTTGAGCAGTGGCCGCAATGAGCCATACGGCGAGTATTTTTTCTCAAACCCGACGCGGCTCGCCCTCGGCAATCTTGCGCATCAGGCTCAGGTAGCGACTCGCTGCCAGCCCCAGGGGGCGGTTCTTTACCCAGATGATATCGACCCATAACCGCATCTGACTTGGCATGTAGTCAAACACCACCTCCGTCAATGCACCCGAAGTGATTAAGGGTTGTACCAGCGGCTGTGGAAGATAAGCCCAGCCCAATCCTTGCTGCACCAGGTCCAGCGTTGCCAGGTAATTGTCGCTGTGCCAAATGCGCCGTGACAGCACAACACGTGGATCAGAGTCGGTAGGTCCTCCAGTGGCCACGATGATCTGCCGAACGTTGACCAGTTGCTCTTCACTTAAGGGGCTTTTCTTGCCGGCGGCGGCAGGATGATCAGGAGAGGCAACGGCCACCAGCAACTGGCTTCCCGCCTCAAGAAACGTCTCCCGCTCGTCGAGCCCTGGTCGTTCAAATCCAAGTGCCAATTGCACACGTCCCTCATGGAGCATGCGCATCGCCTCCGGATGGGACGCGGAGCGAATCTCGATTTCAAGCGTGGGGAACTCGCTGGCGATAATGGACAGCGGACGATTCCATACGCCTGTTTGCAACTCCGGCGCCATCGCAAGGACCAGGCGCTCCTCCAACCCTTGATGAAGCTGGAGAGCATGGGCGTCCAGCAGGTTTAACTGGCTGGCGACCTGTCGTGCCTGGGGCTCAAGTGCTTTGGCGGCGGCCGTAGGAATGGCTTTGCGGGTTGATCGGTCAAAAAGTAATAAATCCAGCTCTGCTTCAAGCTGCGACACCGCCATGTTGATGGCCGAGGGTACCCGGCCCAATTTGCGTGCGGCGGCAGAAAAGGAGCCGCTGTCGACAACCGCAAGGAAAACTTTCAGTGACTCACTGGTAAACGCCATGGTGGTTGTCAGATTTTCTGATGATGATCGTCTTTATTTATCAGATTTATTAGCCTAATTTCCACTTCTATTACAAGTTAAGTACGTGGGGAACACCATGTTAAATACTGATTTGAGGGGGCAAGTGGCACTTATCAGTGGTGCCGGAAGTGAAGCGGGTATTGGTATGGCGATCGCACGCAGGCTGGGTGCAGTGGGCGCGAGATTGATCATCACCGCTAGCAGCAACCGCATCGAGGATCGAGTTAAAGAGTTACTCGCAGAAGGGTTTGAAGTTGAAGGCCGGGCAACTGACCTAACCGATGAACGTCAGGTGCGTGAATTCGGCCTATGGGCCGCGTCAGTCTGGGGGCGGGTCGATATTCTGGTGAACAATGCCGGTATGTCCATGCAAGGAAGCCCTGAAGTTTTCTCGGAATTGGCAACGATGGAACTGCATGAGTGGAATCTTTCACTGGCCAGAAACGTAACGACCGCTTTTCTTCTGACACGGGCCGTTTTGCCCGGTATGAGGGCGAGAAGTTACGGGCGCATTGTCAATATCAGTTCCACCACGGGCACCCGAGGGAGCAATCCGGGGGAAGCCGCTTATAGCGCCGCCAAGGCAGCGATGGTGGGCATGAACATGGGGCTTGCGCTTGAAGTCGCCAAGCAGGGGATTACCGTCAACAGCGTGGCCCCCGGCTGGATCACCACGGGCTCAACCACGCCCGTTGAAGCCGAGGCGGGGCTCTTCACCCCGATTGGGCGCGCGGGCAGCCCCCGCGAAGTGGCTGCGGCGGTTGCATTTCTGGCATCGCCTGACGCCAGTTACATCACTGGGGAAGTCCTCGTGGTGGATGGCGGTAACTGTCTGGTCGAGAACAAAGCCCCTCACGGCGATTATTAAGTTTGAATACGCTCCAGCGCGCTCAATCCACGATATTGGGCGGGGGGCTATAACCGAGATTTATAAAAGCGCGATGTATCAAAGAACCGTTGAGTTCTTTGAGCCGTATCCGGCTGTCATTCAGCAACGGACTTTTAATTAAGTTGATAATTAACATAGGGTATTGATCATGTCGAAAAGTGGAATTAGTGAATCAGCGATTGCTGCTTTTACCGCCTCCGAGCGTGCCCGGTTTATAGAAAACAACCCAACTTCACTGGCGCTGGCCGAGCGCGCCAAGGCGAATCTGTTCAACGGTGTGCCCATGCACTGGATGAGCGACTGGTCGATGCCTTCGCCGCTCTTCGTACAGCGTGCAAAAGGGGCGCGCTTCACCGACGTTGACGGGCATGAATACATAGACTTTTGCCTTGGCGACACCGGCACGATGTTTGGCCATTCACCTGATCCTATTGTCCGCGCCATAACCGAGCAGGCGAATAATGGCTTGACCACGATGCTGCCGGGCGAAGACGCGGTGGTCTGCGGCGAGTTGCTGGCTCGGCGATTCAAGCTGCCTTACTGGCAAGTGACCGCCAATGCGACTGACGCCAACCGGTATGTGCTGCGCTGGGCGCGCGCGATCACCCAGCGCAATGTCTTGCTGGTGTTCGATGGCTGCTACCACGGCACCGTGGATGACGTGATGGTGCGCTACCGCGACGGCAAAACAGTGCACCGTTCAGGTCTTGTGGGCCAAGCCTACGACTTGAGCCAATACAGTCGATCCATCCCCTTCAACGATGTCGCCGCACTGGAGGCGGCGTTAGCCCAGGGCGATGTGTGCGCGCTGATGTGCGAGCCGGCGATGACGAACATTGGCATGGTCCTGCCGGATCCGGGGTTCATGCAAAAGTGTCGAGAGCTGACCCTTAAATATGGCAGCCTGTTGGTCATTGATGAGACCCACACTATTTCCACCGGCCTCGGTGGATGCACTCGCCAGTGGGATTTGAAACCCGACTTTTTCGTGGTGGGTAAACCCATTGCAGGTGGCGTGCCTTGCGCGGTGTTTGGCGTTAGCGAGCCAGTCGCCTCGGCTATGCGCGACGTCCAGAAGACCATCAGCGAGGAGAGCGGCGGGCATGGCCACAGTGGCATGGGAACGACGCTGTCCGCCAATGCCCTGGCGATGCGTTGCATGCGCGTCAGTCTTGAAGAGGTCATGACAGAGTCTGCATACGAGCACATGTTGCCCCTGGCCTCAAGGCTGGCCCAGGGATTTCGAGGGTTGTTCAAGCGGCACCAACTGAACTGGTCTGTCACAGAGTTGGGCGCGCGTTGTGAGTTTCAATTCTGTGCTACCTCGCCAAGAACAGGCGCGCAAGCCGAGGCGGCTTTTCATGACAGCCTTCAAATGGCGCTGCATCTTTATCTCATCAACCGCGGAATCCTGATCACGCCTTTTCACAACATGACCCTGTGCTGTCCGCAAACAAGTGATGCGGATATCGACAGGCTGATCGCTGAGTTGGATAACGCGCTGACCACCCTGCTTGCCCTACCTGGCGCGCGGGTTATCGCTTCATAACTGCACGTCTGAAAACGCCATTGTTCTTAAATACTGCCAGTCGCTTGAATAAGCGCTAAGAGGTTTGACATGCAATTCGCGGATAAAAAAGAGGCCGTAGATTATCTGGCCGCCCACCCTGAAGTGCTGAGCATCGAGTTGTTCCTTATCGACGCGAATGGCGTTCCACGGGGCAAACTGTTGCATCGCGACGAACTGCTGGCGATCTACGAAAATGGCCGGCCATTGCCCAGTTCCATTCTCGCCTTGACCGTGCAGGGTGAAGACGTAGAAGACACAGGCTTGGTCTGGGAGGTTGCCGACGCCGATTGTTGGACATACCCCTTGGCGGGAAGCCTGACCTTACAACCCTGGCGCACCAACCCCACCGGTCAAGTGCAGGTGAGCATGCACCCGACCCAAGGTATTCCCGCCGCACCGGCGGACCCGCGCCACGTGCTGGTGACCACCATCGAGCGGCTGAAAGCCGATGGATTCCATCCGGTCATGGCCGTTGAGTTGGAGTTCTACCTGCTGGACCGACAACGCGACGTCAACGGTCGGCCGCAGCCGGCGTTGCAGACCAATGGCGTACGCCCTGTTGCTCCACAGGTCTATGGCGTATACGAGCTGGAGCAGCTTCAACCGTTTCTTGATGACCTCTACGCGGCGTGCGCGCTGCAGGGGTTGCCGGTACGTACGGCGATATCCGAGTATGCGCCAGGCCAGGTCGAGTTGACGCTGGAGCATCGTTTCGACGCACTCCAGGCCATTGATGAAGGCGTACGTTACAAACGCCTGGTCAAGGGGGTGGCCAACAAACATGGTCTGCAAGCGTGCTTCATGGCCAAGCCATTCAGCGATCAGGCCGGCAGCGGTATGCACCTGCACGTCAGCCTGGCGGACGAGCACGGGAATAACCTGTATGCGAGCGAAGACCCACAGGGTACGCCACTGTTGCGGCACTCCATCGGCGGGATGATGGAGACCTTGTTTGACTCGCTGGCGATATTTTGCCCCCATGCCAATTCCTATCGACGCTTCCAGACCGGTAGTTACGCGCCGCTGGCTAAGAGTTGGGGCGTCAACAACCGTACGGTGTCGTTCCGCGTGCCCGGCGGCCCCGCCATCAGTCGGCACATCGAACACCGCATTTGCGGTGCCGATGCCAACCCCTATCTCGCCGCTGCCGCGTTACTGGCGGGTATTCACCACGGCATCACTCATCAAAGCGATCCCGGCGCGGCGATTGTGGGGAATGGCTATGAACAGGCGACCGATTTTCTACCCACCGACTGGCTGACAGCGTTGCAGGCACTGCAACGTTCAACCTGGGCACGTGAAGCGCTGGGCGCTGAGTTCCTGAAGGTGTTCCTGGCGATCAAGTGGCGCGAGTTCCGTCAATTCAATGCTGAAGTCGGAGAGCAGGACTGGCGCTGGTACCTCACTCACGCATGAATGTCGACCCGTCGGGACGCCTTGGAACGGACCGCTGAGGCTACCTGACCTTTTTCTTGCGTGGCTGGCGCGTGGCCAAATGCTCGAAGCAAAAAGAGGCCGTGCCGAACACGGCGATTATGGTCAGCACGATCATGCCTAGGGTTGAGTTTTCCACGATGGGCGTCCTACGTGATGGAGTAGGCGTCCACGGTAGAGTTACGGCGAAAGCGCCTCAATAGACCCGACGCAATCCTTACGACGCCGGGCCCATTATTACGCACTCTTTACGGGGCGTTGCGGCTGTGGCGGTAATCGCTGACGGCCTCGTACACCGCCTTGCGCAAGCGGTTGATACCACCGATAGGGCGGTGTTCTTCCACGCCGAACCACGGGTTGAATGACTGGTTGTCACACGCCAGGTTCAGTTCAGGTGTATCGAAATCCTGAGCAGGGATCCGCACCTTGGCTACGCTTTCATAGGCCGCATCGCTCTCCTTCCATTCAATGCTGGTGTCTTCGATCGGCATGAATTTCTGCGGGTTCTGCCGCTGGATCTGCAGCACGAAACACGCCGGCACGCGGTCCATGGACAACTGCTGGCTCAGGGCGCTGCGCAGGAAGTTCGGCAGGTCCTGGTTCTGTTTGGGCAGGACGTATTCCGGGCAGCTCTGCGGGTCTGGCGCCACGCGGAACTTGGCATTCGCCGCGCCGAACTTGTAGGGCGATACCGAGAAATACGTAGTTTGCGTCGGGCTTGCCGGGGCCGGTGCCAGGGTTGCCAGGGCGATAAATAGATGACGCACCTGCCAAGTGCGTGGGTCAGCCTTGGGGAAGAACGCCAAGACTTTTTTGCCATCGGCCTGGGCGCCGATGTTCTGCGCGTATTCCGCCACATCGCTGACAAAGAAGTTCGGATGGCTAAACATCACGAAGTCCTGTTCCGTGCGGGTCTGCTGGTCGGCCAGCAGTTGTTTGCCCGGCACGTCCAACAGCTTGAGCGCCATGCCCCGGGCATCGCGAATGCTGTCGAACTGCGGGTAGGCGTTGCCGTTGGACAACCGCATCATGGCCTGCCAGGTCTTGCCCGGTTCGGCGAATACACCCTGGCGTAATGCCGGGTCGAGATCCGCCAGTACGCTGACTTCGGCCTTCACGCAGCCGTGGGCCTTGGCATGGGCATCGCGCAGGTAGCGCGTGCCTTCGCGGTGCTGGTCAACGATGCGCACTGCCGTCTGGATGATGCCCTGAGTCATCGCGGCTTCACCTGCCGGGACGTGTTCATCCGGCGACACCGGCCCGCTGTGCTGCCAGGCATACCAGGCGGTAGCGGCCAGCCAGCCGAGCAAGCCCAGTCCGACCAGCCACAACAGGGTCTTGCCGAGAAACCTACCAATGCGCAGCCACAGGCGGGCGAGCAGGGACGGTTGGTCGTATCGAGATCGAATCATCATGGCAATTGTTGCTCCAGCGGGCCGCCCAGCACTTTGAGGTATTCCAGCAGCGCCCAGCGTTCCTGCGGCTGCAGGCCACGGCCGATGACGCCTTTGCCACGAGCGCCTGCACGGAATTCGTGGCCGCTGTTGTGGTTGCCGGTAATTTTGGTATCGAACAGAAAGGCATTCTTGAACGCCGCAGTCTCGAAGCCGAGATGGCGAGGGTCGTAGTCGAAGGTGCCTTTATAGAACGTGGTGCTGCGCTCGTCCTGGGGCGAGAGCAATTGGTAGATCGTCGGTACCGAACCGTTATGCAGGAATGGCGGGGTGGCCCACACGCCCGCCAGTGGACGGGCCTTGTAGGCACGCAGCTCGCGCACGCCAATCGGAAGGCCAAAACCATCCAGGCGCGGGCGTTCGGCCGGTGTGACACCGGCGGCGCGGTAAGCGTGGTCTTCGACGAAGGCGGTGACGTACGCCAGGCCCTTGGCCACGGACATTTTTTTCAGGTCCAGGGGTTCGGTTGGCGTCGGGTGCAATTGGACATTCAGCTTGGACAGCTCCGCAGGGTCCCATTGCAGGGCGCTGAGGTCATAGCGCTGGTCTGCGATGTTGGTGGCGGTGCCGGGGTCGGTACCGATGTAGTCGACCGGCAGCATTTTCAGTGTCTGCACAGGGCGGCCACCTTCCTGGCTGACGGTGGGCACGTGGCAGCCGGCGCAGTTCTCGGCGAACAGCGCGCGGCCCTGAGCGGCGAGGGGCTTGTCGATAGGCCCGAACAATTCTTCGGGCCAGGTGGGCGGTTTGAGGCGTTGCAAGGTTTCTTCGATCAGGTGGAGGTCGCGCACTCGTACGCTGGACGGGTAACGCGCATCGCCTTGAAGCGGTTGGCCAGCGCCATCGAAAAACGTCAGGGTCGCCCCCACACCGAGGGCTTCGCCGATATTCCGTGCCATCGGTTGCTGGGCCGAGCCGTTCCATTGCACCCAGTCGAAGGTCCAGATATCCCACAGCTGTGGGTAGTCCACAGGTGCGTTGGCGACGCGATAATTTTCCGGGGAGATGGCATCGCCGAAGCTGGCATTGGCAATGCGGCCAAACGCGTCGGTACGGCCCGGCCCTTCTTCGGTGGGGTAGAGGCCGCGGTGTGTATCGTTCCAGGCGACTTTTAGGAACTTGTTCAGCGACTGCTTGAAGTCCTGGCGCAGTTGGCTGTGTTCGGCGTCGTAACGATCACCCAGCACCTGACGGGCGAAGCGTTCGAATTTCCATGGGTTGTAATAAGTCGCTGCGAGGCTGGCGACCAAGGCCTGGCCAAAGCTGCCGCCGCGTAGTGTCGGCACGCTTGAAGGCAGCACATGCTGGGCCGAACCGCCGTCAATCCGCAAGGCCTGACCTTTGAAATGCAGCTCGCCGGTGTGGCAGGCGGCGCAGGTGATGTCCAAGTACTCAACGTTGCTGCCCGCGTTTTTATGTCGGGCAAAACCTACCGGCAGGTTGCCGGGGTTTTGCGCGGTGGGCACTTGCTTGGGATCCACAAGGAAACCGAAGCGCGCCAGGTACTCTGGCGTGGCAAAACGTCCCTCGGAGAACGGCAGCTCCAGGGCGGTGAACCAGTCGTAATGCAGGCCTTTTACCTGGGTGCCTTGGGGCGTGAAGTAATAGGTCTGGCGGTCGGCGGCGCTCCATTGATCCTGATAGTGCACCTGCTCCACGGGCACGTAGTTCGGTAGCTTGGGGTTAACGGTGTAATAGAGCACCACGGCCAGTGATAGGACCAGAATGGCGAATATCAGGAGTAAAACACGGGAAAAAATGCGCAAGATAACTATCCTTGTCGAGTTGTAGCGTTGTTATGCCACTACGCCATAAGTGCGGCAAGTGGCCATGAGCCTTATGAGAGGCGGTCCCGCGATCCGTCGCGGACGTCCATCATGAATGAAAATGCTTTTAAACACGTGAACTTATCGGAAGTTTCCTGCTCACATGCCGGTAGCCATTGGTCGTGGCCGCCTGATAAGCTCGCGACTTTATTCGAATGCCCTATTGGCGCATGAACAAGGAAATAGCATGAAACAGCATCGGTTGGCGGCGGCGGTGGCCCTGGTTAGCCTGGTACTTGCGGGTTGTGATTCGCAGACCAGCGTAGAGCTGAAAACCCCGGCGCAAAAAGCTTCCTACGGCATCGGCCTGAACATGGGCAAAAGCCTTGCTCAAGAAGGCATGGATGACCTGGATTCCAAAGCAGTAGCCCAGGGCATCGAAGATGCCGTTGGCAAGAAAGAGCAGAAGCTCAAAGACGACGAACTGGTTGAAGCGTTCGCCGCACTGCAAAAACGTGCTGAAGAACGCATGACCAAAATGAGCGAAGAGTCGGCAACCGCCGGCAAGAAATTCCTCGAAGACAACGCCAAGAAAGACGGCGTCGTCACCACCGCTTCCGGTCTGCAGTACAAGATCATCAAGAAAGCTGACGGCGCACAGCCTAAGCCGACTGACGTTGTGACTGTTCACTACACCGGTAAACTCACCAACGGCACCACCTTTGACAGCTCCGTGGATCGCGGCAGCCCGATTGACCTGCCGGTCAGCGGCGTGATCCCAGGTTGGGTCGAAGGCCTGCAACTGATGCACGTCGGCGAGAAGGTCGAGTTGTACATCCCGTCCGACCTGGCCTACGGCGCCCAGAGCCCAAGCCCGGCGATTCCAGCCAACTCCGTGCTGGTATTCGACCTGGAACTGCTGGCCATCAAGGACCCAGCCAAGGCTGAAGCTCCTGACGCACCAGCCGCCAAGAAGTAATAGGCGCCTGAACACACAACGCCCCGTCTCGACGGGGCGTTGTTGTTTCTGAAGCACTTACATTGCGGTTTGGGCAAATCCAAACGAACATCCCTGGCCAGTGGCAGTCTGATATAAGGCTAAGGCACCACTAGCCGCACACAACCGCCAAGTCAATGAAATCTTGGGTTTTTTTGATGTGCGCAAAAAACGCCCGATCTGACTGAAAGCCTTTTAAACCGTGGCTTTCAGCCAGTAAAACAGGCTCTGTTCACAAGGTTATCCACAATTTGTGTGGATAACCTTTCTGTTTGATGGAACTGGAGTGACAGATGAAACCACCCTTCAATTTCACCCGTTTCCTACCCATGGCTGCACGCTTGCTGGGCCGTGGGCGCCTGCCGACTCTGCTGTTCGCGGTGGCCGCCAAGGGGTCAAGCCAGGGCAATCGCCTGGGCAAGCTCAAGGATGATTTCAAACTGCTCCAGGCCCTGTGCCTCGCGTACTGGCGGGGAGAGTATCGGGCGATCAGCCCCAAGGCGCTGATCTCGGTGGTAGCGGGGCTGATGTATTTCCTCAGCCCGATTGATGCGATTCCGGACTTTATCCCGATGTTCGGCATGCTCGATGACATCGCCGTACTTGCGTGGGTCATGAAGACCCTAGAGGGCGAACTGAGCGCTTTTCGCGCCTGGCGTGACGCGCAGCGCCCGGAAAAGCTCGCGGTGGTTGAGCGTTTGCCTGCGACCCCGGCCTTGCTGGCCAAGGAAAACCCGCAAAAAAACGGATGAGGCAGCTATCCCCTGCGACCTTTGTGGCTGTTAGGATTACACTCCTAAGGAAAGAGCTTACTCAGTAAGTGCAGTTATCCTACGGGGCAGTCATGGATATTCAGATAATTTCACGCAATGGCGAACCCGAGTACGCGGTGTTGCCATGGGATCAGTACCAGGCGCTGCTAAAAGCTGCCGGTCAGCAACAGCCTTCACCGCCTCATTCTCCTACTGTCCAAGCCGCACCTGACCAGGACTTGCGCCCGCTCGCAGACCTGCGCGGTTTGCGTGAAACCAAGGGCCTGGCGATTGAAGTGCTGGCTCGCACCGTGGGCATCAGCCCGTCGTATCTCGGATTGATCGAAAGTGGTGAACGTCAGCCGGATGCCGCGATACGACGCAGCCTGGCCTGGGAATTAGGCGTTGCAGGTTGGAGGGATGAATCTTGAGCCTACGTATCAGCCGTCAGCATTGGGATGGGTTACTTAACGAACTGGACCAGGCGCGCCGCCAGCGCCATCTGTTGACTTACCGCGCGCTGCTGGAGCGCCTGCAGTTTCCGACGCCGGCGATGCAAACCCTGGCCGCTGCTCTGGAGCACCTAGCGGCACTGGACGCCAAGGCTGAGCAACCGTTGCGCAGCTCCCTGGTGATCAGCCAGGGCGCCAGCCGCCTTCCGCGTACCGGCTTCTTTGAATGCGTGGAGCGCCTCGGGCGCTTCAGCGGACCCTCCGATGGCGTGGCCGCGGCGTCCTGGCATGCCTCCGAAGTGGTGCGGGTGTTCGAATACGAGTATCCGGAGTCGGCCGAGGCCTAAAGCGTCTGGGGCAACATGTCCATGCTGTCGATCACATGGATGCTGTAACCAGCCACATCCTTGGCATGGTGCTTGGCCTGCGACGCCAATTCCGCCAACTGGCTGGCATCGAGTTGTCCACAGGCCTGTGGATACAAATGCACCACTCCAATCGACAACGACAGCAGCGCAAATTCCTGGCGCACGCCCTGACGGTTCAGTGCCACAAAGCAACCAGCGTCGAGATGCTCGGCGCGGTAGAAACGCCGGCATTGGGTATGGAAGTCATCCAGCAACTGGTTGAGCCGCTTTCGCCATTCCTGAGGCCCCAGCACCAGCAAAAAATCATCGCCGCCGATATGCCCGACGAAGTCGCGGCTGGGGTCGACCCGGTCGTTCAAGCACTGCGCCAGGCACAGCAACACCTCATCCCCACGCCCGTAGCCGTAGATGTCATTGAACGGTTTGAAGCTGTCGATATCCACGTAGCAGATCACTGACTCGCGTTGTTGCTGCAACAGCCGTGTCAGGCACTGCTGGATCGGTACATTGCCTGGCAGCAGCGTCAGCGGGTTGGCGTAGCGGGCCTGTTGGATTTTCAACTCGGTGATCAGCTTAAGCACATCGATCACTCGACCCAGGCCCAGGTAATCGCCATTGAGCGTGATAATGAAGTCTTCCTCGATACGTTGCCTTGCGCGGCTGGTCAGCAAGCGGCTGACCTGCTGCAGTGACTGGCTCAGCTCCACCGCCAGAAAGTCAGTGCTCATCAAGCGACTTATGGGTTTGCGAGCGAACAGGTCAGTGGCAAACGGCTTGAGCAGCGCGTCGGACAGCGAATGCCGATGGACGATGCCAACGGGGTGCCCACGCTCATCCAGCACCGCCAGGGAGTTGAGGTTGGCCTGGCGGCGGAATGCTTCCAGCACCTTGGCCGTGGCGGTGCCTTGATCCACTGCCGGTTGCTCATTGAGCAGGGCGCTGAGGTCGCTGCCTTCGTCGTTGAGCGTCACCGTGGTCTGGTCCGGTTTGGGCAACATCAGCCGTGCTTCTTGTGGCGGTTGTTCCTGTGGACGGCAGAGTAGGTAACCCTGCACCAAATCGACGCCCATCTCAGTCAACACCGCCAGTTCTTCCGGCAATTCAATACCTTCGGCGATGACCTGGGCACGAGAGGCCCTGGCGATTTGCAGGATCGAACCGACAAACTCGCGCTTGAGTGCATCCTGATGAATGCCGTCGATGAAGTGCCGGTCGATTTTCACGTAGTCCGGACGTAACTCCGACCATAAGCGCAGGCTGGAATAGCCGGCACCCAGATCATCCAAGGCAATTGAAAAGCCCATGTTGCGGTAATGGTGCAGGGCGGTTTGCAACAGGTCGAAATCGTCGGTGGGGGTTTGCTCGGTGAGTTCGATCACCACTTGGCTCGGCGGAATACCCAATTCGCGCAGCAGCTGCAGGGTGCGTCCCGGTTGGTGCGCCGTTTCCATCAAGGATTCCGGCGAGATATTCAGGAACAGCTTGCCTGGAAGCTTTTGATCGCTGAAGCGTCGGCACGCGCTTTCGCGGCATGCCATTTCCAATTCGCTGAGGCGCCCGGTTTGCCTGGCCACCGAGAAAAGCGCAACGGGGGAGTGCAGAGGGCTGTTGGACGGGCCACGACTAAGGGCTTCGTAGCCGAGGATTCGCCGTTCGGACAGGCAGATGATCGGTTGGAACAGGCTGTGCAAACTGCGTTGAGCCAGGATAGAGCCCAATGCATTCAGCTGTTCGGTCATGGTCATGGTGATCTCGATCGAAAAAAAAGGACCGCAGGCGATGAGCCTGCGGTCCTTCATTTCACGACAGAATGATGTCTATATGATGACACTCTGGGGAGCGATCACGTTAAATCGCCATCATTTACTGCTTGGCTACCTGCTTGGTGATTTTCAGGTAGTCCAGCAGGATCCGGCCTGTCTCGGCCAGGTACGCATCGTCTTCCGGCTTGGTTTTATCCGCTTCGGTCGGCAGCGCGTCTTCGTCTTCTTTCTTCAGCTCCTTGAGTGGTTCTTCGCCCTTGGCCTTGCGGCGGACGTTCTCCAGCACAAGCTGCTTGTTTTCGATGTCGCTGTGCTGCGCGCGACGGTCCACTTCATTGAGGCTGACGGTTTTTTCTTCCATCAACTTCTTGGCCAGGGCCAGCTTGTCGCGAATAAACACGAACTCTGCATCCATGGCGGAGCGGGTATCGTGGTCAGCTTTCAACTGTGCCAGGAACGGCTTGAATGGATCCGTAGCAGGCTTGATCGCCGGCCGGATGGTGTCCCACGGCATGGCTTCCGGCAGAGCGCTTTCGCCGATTTCCTTGGTGTCGATGATCGACGGGAAATCGATGTCCGGCAGCACGCCCTGATGCTGGGTGCTCTGCCCGGAAACCCGGTAGAACTTGGCCAACGTCAGCTTGAGCTCGCCATGGTTCAGCGGCTGGATCGTCTGCACGGTGCCTTTGCCGAAGGTCTGGCCGCCGATGATCAACGCACGGTGATAGTCCTGCATGGCGCCGGCGAAAATTTCCGAGGCCGAGGCGGAGAGGCGGTTGACCAGCAGCGCCATCGGGCCTTTGTAGAAGGCGCCCGGGTTCTCGTCTTCAAGGACGTCCACACGGCCGTCAGCGTTGCGCACCAACACGGTCGGACCTTTGTCGATAAACAGGCTGGTCAGCTCGGTGGCTTCCTGCAGGGAGCCGCCGCCGTTGTTGCGCAGGTCGATGACCACGCCGTCGACTTTTTCCTTCTGCAGCTCTGTCAGGATTTTCTTAACGTCGCGGGTGGTGCTCTTGTAGTCCGGGTCACCGGCGCGGAACGCCTTGAAGTCCAGATAGAACGCCGGGATCACCACCACGCCCAGTTTGTAATCCTTGCCATCCTGCTTGAGCTTGAGGACTTGCTTCTGCACGGCCTGATCTTCGAGCTTCACCGCTTCACGGGTGATGGACACGATCTTGCTGGTCTGGTCGTTCGGCGCATTGGTGTGCGGAATCACTTCCAGGCGCACCACGCTGCCTTTTGGCCCACGGATCAGCTTGACCACTTCGTCCAGGCGCCAGCCGACCACATCGACCATCTCTTTGTCGGCCTGGGCCACACCGATGATCTTGTCCGCCGGAGCGACCTGCTTGGTCTTGTCTGCCGGACCGGCCGGCACCAGACGCACGATCTTCACTTGGTCATTGTCGCTTTGCAGGACGGCACCAATGCCTTCCAACGACAGACTCATATTGATATCGAAATTTTCCGCGTTATCTGGCGACAGATAATTGGTGTGCGGGTCGTAGGACATCGCGAAGGTGTTGATGTAGGCCTGGAAGATATCTTCGGCACGGGTCTGGTCCAGACGCGCCAACTGATTCTTGTAGCGCTTGGTCAACAGCTCCTGAATGGCCTTGGGCTCTTTGCCGGCGATCTTCAGGCGCAGCACTTCGTCCTTGACGCGTTTGCGCCACAGGTCATCGAGGGCGGCGGTGCTGGTCAGCCAAGGGGCGTCCTTGCGATCCACCAGAAGGGTTTCCTTCTGGGTGAAGTCGAGCTTGTCGACGCCTTTGTTCAGCTCAGCCAAGGCGAAATCCAGACGCGCTTTGACGCGGTCCAGGTAGCGCTTGTAGATGGTGAAGCCGGGCTGCAGGTCGCCGCTCTTGAGGAAATCGTCGAATTGCGTCTTCCACTTGTCGAACTCAGCGATATCGCTGGCCAGGAAGTAGCTGCGCGACGGGTCCAACAGCTTGAGGTAGCTGTCGTAAATGATCACCGAGCGAGCGTCGTCCAGCGGCGGCTTGCTGTAGTGATGGCGCTTGAGCAACTCGACGACGTTAAGGCTGGCAATCACCTCATCGCGATCAGGCTGAAGATTGTCCCAGCTATTGGCTGCGAACGTATTGGTCGACATCGACGCGAAGCCGAGACCAATGAAAAAAGCGAGGGCGGTGCTGGGGAACAGATGCTTCATGCTGATTCGACGCGGGGGCAATTGATAACGCATATTAGGCCGTCTTTGAGGGAGCCGGTTCCATATGATCCGGTCGCATAATGCAAAAAGCCCGGCGCTACAGCTACGGGCTCAGTCCAGACTCACTATGGAGGCACTGTGAAAGCATTGCAAGGCGTTGAAGGTCATGTGGAGTGGTTGGACGAACCAAGTCCTACATGTGACGTAGGCCAAGTTCGCATTCGCGTGGCGGCTGCGGGTCTTAATCGCGCCGATTTATTACAGCGTGCTGGGCTCTATCCGCCACCCCCTGGCGCCAGCTCTGTGCTGGGCCTGGAATGTTCCGGGGTGATCAGCGAAGTGGGGCCTGGTTCCTCGTGGCAAGTGGGGGATCGAGTCTGTGCGCTGCTCGCCGGTGGTGGCATGGCTGAAGAGGTGGTGGTAGATGCTCGCCATGTGCTGCCGGTGCCGGAAGGTCTGTCGTTGATTGAAGCGGCGGCCCTGCCTGAGGTGTACAGCACCGCATGGCTCAATCTGTTCCAACTGGCGGGCCTCAAGCCCGGTGAGAAAGTGCTGCTGCATGCCGGTGCCAGTGGCGTGGGCTCGGCGGCGATCCAACTGTGCAAGGCGTTTGGCAGCCCGTGCTGGGTCAGCGTCGGCTCGGCGCAACGCCTGGCCTACTGTGAAGACCTGGGCGCCCAGGGCGGCGTGGTACGTACCGATGGGATCGAAGGGCTGCGGGATTTCGGGCCGTTTGATGTGATCCTTGACCCGGTCGGCGGCAGCTATGCGGCGCTGGATCTGAAGCTGCTGGCGCTGGACGGCCGTTGGGTGTTGATCGGTTTGATGGGCGGTCGCGAGGCGCAGTTGGACCTGGCCCAAGTGCTGGGCAAGCGTATCCAGTTGTTGGGCTCGACCCTGCGCAGCCGTGACGATCAGTTCAAGGCAGACCTGTTCAGTGACTTGAGCCAGCATGTCTGGCCGTTGTTTGCCGAAGGGCGCTTGAGCCCGCAGTTGGCCAAGACCTTCCCAATCAAGGATGCCGAGGCGGCGTTTGCTGAGCTTGCGACTAACCAGATTTCAGGGAAGTTGGTGTTGGTGATCGACGAAAGCGTGACCTGACCTTGAATTGAAATGCGACCAAATGGGGAGGGGGCTTGCTCCCGATAACCGTGTGTCAGTGAAGAATATTTCATCTGACCCACCGGCATCGGGAGCAAGCCCCCTCCACATTCGCCTGATTGGATTTCAATTCAAGATAGGGCGTGTCAGATCCAATGGTGGATTGGCCAGCCAGCCTTCTCTGCATGCTCGCGCAGCACCGGATCCGGGTTCACCACCTGCGGCTGATCCACCTTCAGCAGCAACGGCAGATCATTGCGCGAATCCGAATAGAAGTACGCGCCATCCAATGTCTCACGTTCCTGCTCCAGCCAATCCAGCAATCGCGTGATCTTGCCTTCGCGGTAGGTGAGTACACCCACGGTACGGCCGCTGTACACGCCATGGCTCACGTCCAGATCAATCCCCAACACCTCATCAATACCGATTCGCGCCGCAATCGGTTTTACCAAATGCGTTCCCGATGCCGAAATCACCAAAATCCGGTCGCCATTCGCACGATGCCTGGCGATGGTCTTGGTGGCCTCACTGTAGATCAGCGGTTCAATCACGTCCTCCACCCACGGCTCGACCAGATGATCGATCTCTTCCGGGGTGCGGCCGATCATTGGCTCCAGGCTGAAGTCCATGAAGTCCTCCATGGCCAGTTCGCCGCGGCTGTAGGCGTCCATCAGTTCGTTGTTCCTGCGCATGAACGACTCGGGGTCGACCCATCCCAGGCGGCCCATCTGCTCGCTCCACAGGGTGGCGCAGTCGCCGTGGATCAGGGTGTCGTCCAGATCAAAAATTACCAATGCCATCCGTCACGCTCTCTTTGTAAATCGTTGCATCAGGCTACTTCACACAGCGCACTGGGGTCGATGGAAAGTGCCAGGCGTTGACCATCCGGGTGAAGATCGTCCGCCGAGCGGTTGAGCACATCGACGACCAGTTCCACGCCGCGCGCTTCGATGCGGTAGCGGATCACGTTGCCCAGCAGGCTGTGGCTGCGCACCAGTGCATCCAGTTCGCCGCTGCGGCTCAGTTCGATGGCTTCGGGGCGAATCGCGATGCGCCCACTGATCGGGCGTTGCAGCAATTGGCTGGCCTTGTCGGCGTCGAGCAGGTTGTAGTTGCCGATAAAACCGGCGGCGAACACGTCAACTGGCGCCGTGTAGAGGGTCTCGGCATCGCCGCTTTGAACGATCTTGCCCTGGTTCATCAGGAAGATGCGGTCGGACATGGTCAGGGCTTCTTCCTGATCATGGGTCACGAAAATCGTGGTCAGCCCCAGTTCGCGCTGGATTTGGCGAATCTGCTCACGCAGGTGCTTACGAATGCGTGCATCCAGCGCCGACAGCGGCTCATCCAGCAGCAGCAGGCGTGGGCGTGTCACCAGGGAGCGGGCGAGGGCCACGCGCTGGCACTGGCCGCCAGACATCTGGTGCGGGTAGCGCCCGGCCAGGTCTTTGAGCTCTACCAGTTGCAGTACTTCCTGCACGCGCTTGTGGCTGTCGTCGGCGTTGACCTTTTGCATGCGCAGACCGAAGGCGACGTTCTGTTCCACGGTCATGTTGGGGAACAGCGCGTAGCTCTGAAAGACCATGCCGATGTTTCTTTTCTGCGGGCTCAGCGGAACGATGTCCTGGCCATCAAGCAGAATTTTCCCACTGTCCACCGAGGTCAGACCGGCAATGCAGCGCAGCAGCGTGGACTTGCCGCACCCGGACGGGCCGAGCAGGGTGACGAACTCGCCTTTGGCAATTTCGCAGTTGATATCGCTAAACACGGGCGTACCGGAGTAGCCCTTTTGCAAGTGTTGGACGCTGACGAAGCTCATTGGCTTTTGTCCTTGTTCAAGATATTGGCGGCCCAGGTCAGCACCAGCACAAAGAAGAAATAGGAAATGACCACGGCACTGGTGAAGTGTCCGCTGCTGTTGCGCATGTTGTTGAGGTACACCTGCAGGGTCTCGTAGCGGGTGCCCACTAGGATGTTGGCGAACACGAACTCGCCGAACAGGAACGAGAACGACAGCAGCAGCGCCACCATCAAGCCTTTGCGCAGGTTGGGCAGCACGACGAAGATCGCCGCTTGCCAAGTGCTGGCGCCCAGTAGTTGGGAGGCGTCCATCAGGTCGCGCAAGTTGATGGCTTGCAGGTTGTTGGTGATCGCCCGGTACATGAACGGCAGCGCCACGGTGAAGTAGCAGCCGATCAAAATCCATGGCGTGCCCACCATTGCCAACGGCCCGGAACCATAGAGTTGCAGCAGGCCTACCGATGACACCACTGGCGGCACCGCGAAGGGCAGCAGGATCAGGATGTTCATCAGCGCGTCGAGCTTGGGAAAGTGGTAATGCACCACGAACAGCAGCGGCAGAATGAGCACCACCGACAGGATCAACGCGCCCACGCACACTAGCAGCGACTGCCCGAAGGCCATCAGAAAGCGCGGGTCGCTCCAGAGCTGCACGTACCACTTCACGGTGAAGCCCGCCGGCAGGATGGTTGCCGACCAACTACTGGCAATCGAGTAAACGAACGTGCCCACCAACGGCAATACCAGGATTGCAAAGAGCAGGTACACCACCACGCGGTGGTAGAGGGAGGCCGGGCCGGCTTCAGCGCGAGACATGGTAGCTCCTCTTGAGCAGCAGTTGATGGACCACGGTGATCACGGTCATCAGCGCCACCAGCACAACGGCCAAGGCGCTGGCCATGTTCGGATCGAGGGACACATCGCCGGAGACCAGCCCCGCGATACGGATCGGCAGCACGTTGAAGTTGCCGGTGGTCAAGGCGTAGACCGTGGCGTAGGCGCCCAAGGCATTGGCGAGCAGGATCACGAAGGTGCCCAGCAGCGCAGGCGTCAGCACCGGCAAACCGATGTGCCGCCAGAACTGCCAGCCATTCGCGCCGAGCAACGACGCGGACTCGCGCCAGTCTTCACGCAGCGCATCGAAGGCCGGGTACAGCAGCAACACGCCGAGGGGGATCTGGAAGTAGGTGTAGAGGATGATCAGCCCGGTCTTGGAATACAGGTTGAAGTCCTGAATGATCCCGGCCTGCTTGAGCATGAGAGTGATGCTGCCGTTGAACCCCAGCAAAATAATGAACGCGAACGCCAGGGGGACGCCGGCGAAGTTGCTCGTCATGTTAGCGAAGGCGGTAACGAAGTTGCGCAGCGGCCCATCGACGCGGCGTAGCGAATAACTGCCGAGAGTGGCGATGATGATGCCGAAAATGCTGGAGTAAAAACTGATCTCCAGGCTGAACTGGATCGCTTGCCGGTAGAACTTCGAGCTGAAGATCCGGGTGAAGTTTTCCAGGCCCCAGCCGGCCTCTTCGGTTTGCAGGCTGTTGATCAGCACCCACACCAGCGGTGCGATCTCGAACACGATAAAGAACAGCGCGAAGGGCACCAGGCACAGCAATGCCAGCCATTTGCCGCGAGTCATGGCATTCACTTCAATAGCTCCCGGCATACAGGTTTGTCGTGGGGCACGCCCAGCAGTTCGCAGACGGTGCCGCACAGGTCGGTCTGTTTCGGCGTGGCGTTGGCATCCAGGCTGAAGGCATCGCCGAGGACGAACAGCGGCACTTCACGTTCTTCCGGCAGCAGGCCGTTGTGGGAGCGGTCGTTGTTCATGCCGTGGTCGGCGGTCACCAGCACTTGGCAGCCTGCGTCGAGCCAGCCTTGCAGGTAGTCAGCCAGGATGATGTCGGCCGAGCGTGCGCTGTTGCGGTATTGCGCGCTGTCGAGGCCGTGCTTGTGGCCGGCGTCGTCGATGTTCATCGGGTGCGCCAGCAGAAAGTCCGGCGCGTGCTTGAGTCGCAGGCTTTCGGCATCGGCGAACAGGTGGGAATCGGGGTAATGGTCATTCCAGTAGAAATGTCCGTGCTGGATCGCCAGCGTTGTGTCGTCGGTATGGCGATCACGAGCGGCGAGAAAGGGCGTGCGGTTATACAACTCGCTGACCCAATGGTAAGCCGCAGCCGCAGTGCTAAGACCTGCGTCGGTGGCGTAATGGAAAATGCTGCGCTGGTTGGACAGGCGCGCGACCTGGTTGTGCACGATACCGCTCTGGATCGGTGGCACGCCGGTGAGGATGCATTCATAGAGCGGGCGGGACAGCGAGGGCAGTTCACATTCCAGCTTGTAGAGGGCTGCGCGTCCTGCGCCGACATAGGCCTGCAAGTGCCCCATGGCGTGTCGGGCAACCTCGAAGTTCAGGCCGTCGAGCACGACAAGGATGACAGTGTGCTTCATGGGGGAGAGCGCTCCGCAACGATTGACTTGGCTCAATTCCTCTGGAGGAACGGGGTCAAAAATGTGGGAGGGGGCTTGCCCCCGATAGCGGTGTGTCATGCAACGGATTTGTTAGCTGATCCACCGTCATCGGGGGCAAGCCCCCTCCCACATTGGATCTCCACTGGAGCTCCAATGTGGGATAAAAACCCTTACTTCATCTCTACGATGACCTGCTCATTCCACAGCTGCGGCAGCTTCTTGGAAGTCGCTTCCCAGGCATCGGCATCCTTGATCGGTTGCGGGTTGGCCTTGGTGTACTGCTCGCCCGGAATCAGGTTCTTGGCGATTTCAGCCGGCAGTTTCAGGTCGGTTTCCGCACGAATCGGACGCGCATTGCCCTTGGCCAGGTTGAGTTGGCCGGCATCGCTGAAGATGTACTCGCGGGTCAGCTTGGCGGCGTTCGGGTGCTTGGCGTATTTATTGATGATGGTGGTGTAGCCGGATTTCACCGAGCCGTCCGAGGGGATCAGCACCACGTAGTCATCCGGGTTGGCCATCTTGGCTTTGTAGCTCAGGCCGTTGAAGTCCCAGACGATGCCTACTTCGACTTCACCTTTTTCCATGGTGGCGATGGTCGGGTTGGACAGGCCGAGCCGGCCTTGCTGGGCGATCTTGGTGAAGAACTGCAGGCCTGGCGCGATGTTCTTTTCATCGCCTTTGTTGGCGATGGCCGCCGCCAGCACGGCGTTGGAGGCCTGGGCCGCGGTGCTCACGTCACCCACCGAGACTTTGTATTTGCCGGTTTGCAGGTCGGCCCAACTGGTGGGGACTTCGGAACCGTGCAGCAGCTTCTTGTTGACGATAAACGCGATGGTGCCGGTGTAGGCGAGGGCCCAGTGACCGTCTTTGTCTTTCGCCCAGTCCGGCACCGAAGCCCAGGTGGACGGTTTGTACGGCTGGGTGACTTCCTGCTTCACCGCAATCGGACCGAACGCTGCGCCAACGTCGCCGATGTCGGCGCTGGCGTTGTCTTTCTCGGCCTTGAACTTGGCAATCTCCTGGGCCGAGCTCATGTCGGTGTCGATGTGCTTGAGGCCGTAGGTCTTGGCCAGGTCTTCCCAGGTGCCTTTCCAGTTGGCCCAGTCATCGGGCATGCCGACGCTGTTGACGGCGCCTTCCGCTTTCGCGGCGGCTTCCAAGGTTTTTAGATCGGTATCAGCGGCCATGGCGGCGGTGCACATGGCAATGGTCGAGCCTAACAGTGATGCCAGGAAAAGCTGTTTCATCCGAAGCTCCTTTGGGCGTTTTCAACGCTGCGTTTTTATGAACGTTTGCGGTGGTGTTGGTCTAGGTCAGAGCAATACCTGAGCCAATTTAGGCTCGATGGATGACAGTTTCATGTCGTTGTCGTTTTTAACGCGCCGATGTCGCTCGGCACAGGCTGAGCGTAGACCATGCCCAAGTGCCCGTAGGCTCTGGACTTGGCCGGTGTATTGCAAGGGGTGCGGCATGCACTTGAGGCGGGCTGTCATCTGTCGGTCATCTGCAATGCCTACGCTTGCACGCAGTCGCAAGGGCCCGATTGCGGAGCTTTTATGCACCTGAACGGTGCTGGTCTAGTCCAGATAGGTAACGTTGATGCGTGATGAGGCAATCAAGGCGGTGACATCCATCGGCCTGGCGCTGCAAGAGCAGATCGACCATGGACTTTTGCCGCCTGCAAGCAAACTGCCCGCCGAGCGCAAGCTCAGCGAGTTGTTCGGTACCACCCGAATTACGGTGCGGGAAGCCTTGTTACAACTTGAGGCCCAAGGGCAGATTTATCGCGAGGAACGCCGGGGTTGGTTCGTGTCGCCGCCACGATTGGCCTACAACCTGATGCAGCGCAGCCACTTTCACGCGATGGTCAACGACCAGGGCCGCGTGGCGTCCACCGAAGTGATTTCGGCGCGCCTGCAACCTGCATCGGCGGCGGTGTGTGCATGGCTGCAACTGCCGGCATTGTCCAGCGTGATCCAGATCTGCCGAAGCCGGCGGATCGATGGGCGACTGGTGTTGTATGTGGAGCACTACCTGAACCCGCAATATTTCCCGGGGATTCTTGAGTGCGACCTGAATCAGTCGATGACCGAGTTTTACGTGCGCAAATACGACTTGCACTACGGACGGGTGCGCTTCGAGATTGTGCCGACGTCACTGCCGGTGGAAGCCGCCGCCGCATTGCGCGTGTCGGTGGGCAGCCCGGGTTTGCGGATTGCTCGGGTTAATTATGACCAGCACCAGCGCTTGATCGACTGCGACCTGGAGTTCTGGCGGCATGATGCGATTCATGTGGGCGTGGATGTGGTTTAACCACCGCTCTCCCGGCGCTGAGCTTGCTTCTGTCGTGAGCAGGCTTGCCCTGCGCTGGGCTGCAAAGCAGCCCTAAAACAGGATGCTGGTCACCCCCATATCAGTGACTGAGCGTCTTGATCACCTGATCCACATTGGTTTCCAACTCCGTCACCGGGTCTGCACCGTCGACATTCAGCACCAGCAATGTCGAGCCGCCTGCCGTGATGGCGGCTTTCACCGCTTCACTCGGCTGGCGATGGTGCAGCACCACGGCCACATCGTTGTCCTTCAATTCAGTACTGAGTGTGTGCAACGCCTCAGGCGTCCACTCGGCATCCGGCCGCGCATCGGTGCTGATCAGTTCCAGGTTCAGGCTGCTGACCAAATACCCAAAGTGATCGCTCAAACTGACCACACTCAGGTTGTCCGCCTTGGCCAGCCGGGCTTCGCTGTCGGCGGTGAGCTTGAGCAGGCGTTGCTTGAGTGCAGCCAGATTGGCGTCGATTTTCACCTTGGCGCCCGGTGCCAGGCGGCTCAGGTCGGTGGACAAGACATCGGCCATGCGCCCCAGGTTATTGCTCGATTGCCATGGTTGGCTGTTCAAACCGTCAGCGACGCCCGGTTGCACGGCGATCCCTGGCAACCCGCCGTCCACGGGGCGTGCGGCATCGACTTCGACAATGCGGATGTTGCTGCGCCGTGCCACGGGGTACAGCGGATCATCTGCCCACAGCGAGCGCAGGCCGATGGCGGCGTCGGCGTCCTGGGCCAGCGCGCTCAGTGCGGAGGCGCCACGGCCGGTGAAGTACGACACCTGGCGCGAGCCCGGCAGGTTGGCCGGGGCTGCGCGCTCAAGCTGCACGTCGGTGCCTTTGAGCAGCACCTCGGCCAGGCCATAAGTGATTGGCAGCGACGCCAGCACCTTGACCGGTTTGGCGGCGTGGGCAGCCGGTTTGACTGCCTCGGCGGCGATCAGCGGCGGAGTGATTAAACAGGCGATGGCCAAGGCGAGAGGCTGAAGAACAGAGCGCATTATCCAAAGTTCCCTTTGAGGCTGGGCACGGTGCCGCGCGCGATGGCGGCAAAAGCGAAAGCGATACCGGCCATCAGGATGATCGCGGCACCGGAAGGAATCGGCAGGTCGAAAATGATCGGCAGCAGGATCCCGCACAGGGTACTGACGGTGGCGATCACCACCGAGACCCAGAAGAAGCCTTTGAGCGACTGGCTCAACAGGCGCGCCGCCGCCGCTGGAATCACCAGCAGGGCGCCGACCAGAATCGCGCCGATGACCTTGACTGCCGCGACGGTGATCAGCGTCACCAGAATTACGAACAGATAATCGAGGGTCTTCACCGCCACTCCGCGCACTGCCGCCAGTTGCGGGTTGAAACTGGCGAGCATGATGCGGTTGTACAGCGGCAGCGCCAGAGCCATCACCAGCGAGCCGACAATCGCCAGCACCAGCAGATCGTTACCGTTGACCGTCAACACCGAACCAAACAGCACGTTCTCCAGGATGTGCACGTTGATCTTGCCCGCCAGGATCAGCAGCAGGCTCGCGCCCAGCGCCAGGGACACCGACAGGAACACGCCGATCAAAGTGTCCGGCGCCAGGCCGGTGCGGTTACGCAGGTAATTGAGCAGGATGCCAAACAGCAGGCAGTAACCGAACAGACTGCCGTAGGGGCCGGTGTAGGGTTCACCGAGCAAAATGCCCACGGCGACGCCGGTCAGCGCAGCATGGCCGACGGCTTCGGAGAAAAACGCGAAGCGCTTGACCACTACCAGCGTGCCCAAGCCGCCGAGCACTGGGCCGATCAGCAAACCGGCGAGCAGGGCATTGACTACAAAACCGTAGGCCAGTGCCTCCGGCAGGTAACCGGCAGAGGCCCAGCCCTGGACCATCAGGCGAAACGCTTCATAACTCATTGCGCCGGGCTCCGAGGGTGGGTGGAGAACAGGGTCAGCAGGCGATCCGGGGTGAGCGCCTCCTGTGGTGTGGCGTCGAACAGCACGCGGCGGTTAAGGCCGGTAACGCGGTCGGCCAGACGGCCTACGGCTTCGAGGTCGTGCTCGATCCACAGCACGGTCATGCCGGCGAGGCGCCAGTCACTGAGCAGGCGTTCGAACACCTGGATGCCCGCTTCATCGAGGGCCGACATCGGTTCATCCAGCACCAGCAATTGCGGCGCAGGGATCAAGCCCTGGGCCAGCAGCACGCGTTGGCGTTCACCTCCGGACAGTGCACCCATGCGCCGCTTGCGTTTGTCCTGCATGCCGACCCGTTCCAGAGCCTCGCCAATCGCCGCGGCGTAATGCTTGGACAAGCCCAGAAACGCCGGGCGCCGCTGGCACATGGCGGCCATGAAATCGTCCACGGTCATCGGCAAACCCCGGTCGAATTCCAGCGCCTGGGGCACATAGCCGATTGTGCCCGGCGTGGTCGGCCACTGCAGGCTCAAGCGACCCTGATGCGGCGTTTGTCCCAGCAGGGTCTTGATCAGCGAGCTCTTGCCGCCGCCGTTGGGGCCGACCAGCGCGTGGATGCTGCCCGGCTGCACCTGGAAACTCACGCTGTCGAGGATCACGGTGCGGCCCAGGGTCAGGGACACCGTGTCGAAGTCGAGTGTCGGGCCGACGCTGGCGACCTTCAGGGATTGTGCCGCCGTCATGCGCCCGACTCCTGAATCGCCCGGACCACCGTATTGAGGTTGCCGGTCATTTCCACTTCGTACTTTTCAGCGCTGTATTCGCCATAGGAAATATGCGACAGCGGGTACAGCTTGACCCCGGATTCACGCTGGATGGTGTCGACGTAGGTGGAGGGGAAATCCATCTCCGAGAAGATCACCTTCACGTCCAGGGCGCGCAGTTCGTCGATGGTCTTTTTCAACTGGCTGGGGCTGGGCTCAATGCCGTGGGCCGGCTCTACCACGGCGGTGACTTCCAGGCCGAATTCACGCAGCAGGTAGTCGTAGGCCGCATGCACAGTGGCGACGCGCAGGTCCGGGTTAGGCGCGCTGGTCAACTTGGCGAGGGCGTCGGCGCGCATCTGGCGCAGGCGTTTGCCATAGGCACGCGCGTTCTGGGTGTAGGTCTTGGCGTTGTCCGGGTCGAGCTTGCCCAGCTCACGGGCGATGTTGTTGACCTGGGCAATCGATGCACTGATCGACAGGAAGGTGTGCGGGTTGACCACCTTGCCCGCACCGCGCGCGGCATTGCCGGTGGCGGCCAGCAACGGCACGTTGGCGTTGGCTTCGATCACCGGGATGTCCGGGCGCTCGCTGGTGGCGATCATACGGTCGGCGAAGTCGTCGTGACCGACGCCATTGAGCACGATCACGTCCAGGGTGCCGATGCGCTTGATGTCTTCGGCGCGCGGCTCGTAGGCGTGTGGGTTGAAACCGGCTGGAATCAGCGGCACCACGTCGGCCTTGTCGCCGACGATATTGGCCACGTAGCTGTAATAAGGGTGCAGGGTGATGCCGATACGCAGGCGTTTAGCCGCTTCGGCGTTGGCCAGCGGGGCGAGTATCAGGCTGAGCAGGCTGACCAGCAACAGGCGCAACAGGGGAGATGAAATAGACATGGGCAATCGGTCTTCTCGTTCAGTGACGGTGCTGGCGGGTAACGCCGGCATCGAATTGCGCGACCACTTGCTGCCAGCCGGCCGCGATCAGCGCCTGGTCAGTGAGGTCGGAGGGGGCGGCCAGGTCTTTGCGGCGGTTGAGCCAGATATCCGGCTCGGTGCCTTGTACGCGCATCAGCAGTGAACCGCTGGTGGTCGGCGCCTGGCTCAACCCGAAGTAGGCCGCAGGCGCCAGTAACTGCCAGCGGTGATCGCCACGGCTGACCGAACTCGCATCCTGGGCGAACGGCGCGAAGCCTTCTTCGGCCAATTGCCCAGGCGTCGGCAGGGCGCTTTGCTCTTGCTGCAGCAAGTGGATTTCATCCAGGGTCACCCGCAAGTCGGCGTAGATGCCTTGCTCGGCGGCGCTCAGGTCGCGGCGGGCGTCCAACTGGTGGCTGGGCACGGCGGCCACTTCCTGGGATTCGCCGTGCAGCGCCACCACCGTGCCGGCGACCGCGAGGATGATCAGGCACAGCAGCAGGACGTAGAGGGTTTCGTGGCCAGCGCCCGCGGGACGTACAACGTGTGTCGTACTCATTGAGACTGGATATCCGCTTGGTCGATTTCAACGACGTGGCCAGGGCCGGCGTCAAACAGCACGTAGAACTCGGCGGATGGCTTCTTGAAGGTCAGGGTCGAATCCTGGCCGAGCTTGCCGGGCACCAGGATGGTTTCGTCGTAGCCGATCACATCCAGGGTCACGCCGGGCGCCCCGCTGCCGTCGGAGAAGCCGCCCTTGCACTGGATCTGCTCGCCTGGGATTTCCTTGCATTCGCACATAGGGTTGTGGGCCAGGGCCACGGTACTTAAACCCGCGCACAGCAACAGCGCGGCGCGGGACAGGTGCTTGATCATCATGGTTTGACTCCTTGCTTGTTCAGCCAGGCAATGGTGGCAGGCGAGGCCTGGCTCAGCGGGATGGAACCCTGGTGCATCGTGCCGTCCCAGCCTTCCATGGTGACCCACAGTTCGGCGTCGGCAGGTGTGCGTTCAGGGACGGGCAGGGCAGCGCCCATGCGGTACGGTGTGCCAAAGAAGATCACCCCGGCCGCGCGCAGGCTGCGTGGCTTGCCGATGCGCAGGTAAGTAGCCTTGACCTGGTCGGCACAGGTGTCGCACAGGGCGGCGTTGAAGAACTTCATCGGGCCGGCCGGGTCCGGGCTTGGGCCCTCATTGCGGAACTCGGCGAGGGTCAGGCTCCAGGGGCCAACCTGTATTTCTCCGGCCACCCGCTCGCCGATACCCGCGTCACCGCGAAACAGTGCGGCATCGGCAAAATACTTGGGCATGAAGCCCAGGGGCACCAGCAGTAGCAGAACATTGATATGGAATCGCCATTTCAGCCAGAAAGCCCGCAGGGGAGTCGGCGGTGTCGCTGCGACCTTGCTCATCAGTGGCTCTCCGAAGTTTCAGCCTGCAAGGCCGGGGTGGAAACAGGCTTGCGCTGGGTCTTGGCCTCGCGCTTGAGGGCATTGAGGGTGGCCAAGGCGGTGCGCTTGGTCCAGATCAGCAAGCCGCTCAAGACCATCATGCTCAGCACCAGGCCGAAGAACGCCCAGATCAGCTTGATCCACAGTCCGCCAAAATCGCCGGTGTGCAGCGGGCGCATGGATTCGGTGACGAACTCAAGTGCGGTGCGGTCGGACAGGAGGTGCGAGACAGCGATTTCGCCGCTATAGGGGTTGAGTTGGGCGGTTTGGTACATCAGTGGGTACCAGCCGCGGCCGCCGATTTGCAGGTGGCTGTAGGCGTTGAAGGGCATGCGCACGAAGCTCGCTTCCAGGCCAGGGATGCGCTGGGTCGCAATGGTGATGGCCTCATCCAGGGGAATCATCGGTGCCGGCACACCTGCTGCCGAGGACGGTACTTTTTCACGGGCGATCACCGGGACGATGGGCTCGCTGGAAATTGAAATCTGGTTGTCCCCCAGGATCGCCTGGATCAGGAACCAGGTGCCGGTGATGGAAATGACTGCGATAAACCAGATAGACCAAATACCGCTCAGGCGGTGGAAGTCACCCCAGAAGATTCGCGCACCGTGGCGAAACCGCAGGGTTGGTTTGAAAAAACCTTTCCAGAAGCGCTTGTAGACCACCAGCCCGGTAACCAGCGAGGCCAGCAGCGGCAGACCAAGCAACGACACCAGGTACCAGCCCCAGCTGTAGCCATTGGTGAACGGCACCAGCCACCAGCCGTGCAGCGCACGGGTGAACTGACGGAAATTGAACGACGGGCTGATGCCCTGGATCGCGCCGGTGTAAGGGTTGACGTAGACCTCAAGCGAGCGCCCGTCGGGGTAGCTGAGGTCGACACTCAGGGCGAAGTGCGACTCATCTGGGCGGCTGAGCGATTGGACAATCACCTCGGGCTCGGCACGCTTGATGGCGCTGATCACTTGGTCGTAGCTCAACAGTTCGGCGTCATCCGACGGTTTGCTCGCGCGGATATCCGGGTTGGCCAGCCAGACGATTTCCTGGCTGACCACCGCCAGGGTGCCGGTGACGCAGACGATCAGTACAAAGAACCAGATGGGCAACGCCAGCCAGCTATGTACGAGAAACCAGAGTTTGGAGCGTGACTTCTTCGACATGTAAATGAGGGTCTTGATCGGAGGGGGGCGAGGGAGGCCCGGAAAAGGCCAGTCGTAGCTTTTGCTGACGCGACAGGCTGTATCTAAATAAGACGGATGAGAATGAGAAATCCCTAACCCGGATATGAAAGAAAATGTTTCGGATTCACATTCGGTGGTTTTTTACCCGTTTATCGAACACGAAACATGTTCCGAGCTATCACCGAGCAGGCGTTGATAGGGCCGGCGCGCTGCGTAGGATGGGCTTGGCCGTTGAACGGCCCGCCCAAAATGACTGCCAGAACCCTTTACGACAAACACGCGTGGGTGCCGCCGAAGGCTTTCTTGTAGCGCTCGATGCCCTCGGTGGCATTGTCGATGCGCAGGTCCGGCCTTTCACGATAGGCCACGCCAGTCAAGGGCTCCGGCGGTTACGACGAGAAAGCTCAACTGGGCTCGAGCAATTGCGCACCAGGCCCGCGCTCACCCAGCAGGTCATCCTGATTGCGCAGCGGGCATGCTTCCAACGACAAGCATCCGCAGCCGATGCAGCCGTTGAGCTTGTCGCGCAGCAGCATCATTTTGTTGATGCGCTCGTCCAGGTCTTCGCGCCACAGTGCCGACAAACGTTCCCAGTCTTTGGCTGTGGGGGTGCGGCCATTTGGCAGCGTCTGTAATGCCTCGCCAATCGTCGCCAGGGGAATCCCCAAGCGCTGGGCGATCTTAATCACCACCACGCGGCGTAATACATCCCGCGGATAGCGCCGCTGATTGCCCGCGTTGCGATTGCTCTGAATCAGTCCCTTGGTTTCGTAGAAGTGCAGGGCCGTGACGGCCACGCCGCTACGGGCGGCCAGTTGGCCGACGGTGAGTTCCTTGGTAATCATGAAAACTCCGATTAAGCGCTTGACCTTGACTTAACTGGAGGTTTTACCCTGCGTGGTATCGAATCGCAAGATTCTGCCTACAGCGGAAGGGGAGTATTCATGCAGGTATCAGAGAAGAATCTCGGCTTCACTCAGCTGATCGAGTTCCATATCGAGCCTCAGCAGCAAGTTGCCCTGGTGGCGGCCTTGTCCACCCAAAGCGAGCGTTTGGCCCAGGGCCATGACGGATTTCTCAGTGCGAGCGTGCAGGTCAGCGATGACGGCCGGCGGGTGCTTAATTACCTGCAATGGACGTCCCGAGCGCACGGTGAGGCAGCGTTCAAGCGTTTTGAGCAGGGTGAGGAAGACTTCTGGACACTGATTCGCGCCCATCAGGCCACGGCGGTGACCTTTGGTTCGTTCCAGGTGCTGCGCAGTTTTGAGCGCAGCCATGACAATGCATTGCACTGCCGTCTATATGGATAAATGCAGCATCCGTTCACCTTGCACGTTCTCCCCCGGCCGACGCTTATTCACCGCCAATTCGCCAATCTTGATCAGGCGTGTGCGCGTGACGTTACGGCTCAGGCCCAGCAGGTTGGCGGTATGCACCTGGTTGTAATGGCTGAAACGGTAAGCGGCCCGAAGCAGGGCGTCTTCGACCTTTTCATGCAGGGCGCCAGCCTGTTCTTCGAAAAGCTTTTGGAAGGCGCGCTCCAACAAGGCTTCGGCGCTGTTGTCGGTGCCGTGCTGACTGTCGTCCTGGCGCTCAATGCGCATGTTCGACAGGCGTAAATCATCCCGTTCGATCACGCCGTTACGGCAGATCAGCAGGGTGTGGTGGATGACGTTTTCCAGTTCGCGGATATTGCCCGGCCAGCTGTAGCTCTTGAGTTTTTGTTCGGCTTCGCGACTGATCGTGATCGGGCCGTAGCCCAGGCGTCGGCTGTAAGCCTCGATAAAGTGCCGGGTCAACGGCAGGATATCGCCGGGGCGCTCGCGCAGCGGGCTGAGTTCCAGGCTCACCACGTCGAGTCGGTAGTAGAGGTCTTCGCGGAAATGCCCGGCGTTGATGGCTTTTTCCAACTGCACGTTGGTTGCAGCCAGTACGCGCACATCAATCGGAATGCTCTTGCGCGAACCTAAGCGTACGACTTCGCGTTCCTGTAGGACACGCAGCAATTTGACTTGGATGGCCATCGGTAAATCGCCGATCTCATCAAGGAACAACGTGCCGCCATCGGCTTCTTCGAACCAGCCAGCCTTGGCGCTGAGGGCGCCGGTAAAGGCGCCTTTTTCATGGCCGAACAGTTCGGCCTCCACCAGGGATTCAGAGAAGGCGCCGCAGTTCACCGCCACGAACGGGCGGTTGCGCCGCGCGCTGAGGTTATGAATGTGGCGCGCCACCAGCTCTTTACCGGTCCCGGTTTCGCCGATGATCAGCACGCTGGCTTCGCTGGGCGCCACTTGCTGGATATGGTCGAGCAGCGCCTGGGATTTCGGGTCTTCGAAGACCTGGGCCGTGGCGCGAATCGAGGTCGCAAGGGCGGGCGAGGGCGGTAGGGTTAGAAGCTGCATGGGCACCTCTTTTTTATGAGTAGAACGTAGGAATCGGCAGGGATTGGTTCAACGCCCAGTCCCCCAGTTCATGGAGCTTGTAGTCCACCGGGTCGTGCAGGGTTTGCGTGCGCAGGTTGCGCCAGTGGCGATCCAGGCGCAGGGAGGCATGGGTTGAACGCGCGCCGGTGACTTCAAACAGACGGCTGCACAGATCCAGGCCTTGGCGGGTGGCGGCGACCTTGGCGGTGGCGATGGCAATTGCCAGTTGGCCGCGCTCGTGTTCGCTGAGGTTTGGCCCTTTGGCCCAGGCTTGGTCCAGTAGCTCGGCGGCTCGCTCGACCAGCAGGCGCACGCCTTGGAGGGCCACCCAGAACTCGCCGTAGTGGTGGAGCACGTAAGGATCCTGGCGCACGTCCTCGGCCGAGGATTTGTGCCAGGCACGGGTTTCGGTGAGGGTGTAGGTGCGTGCTTCTTCGAATGCGCCTTCGGCAATGCCGAGAAACATATGGGTAAAGGTCAACTGTGCGATCAGCGGGCGCAGGCAGGCGAACGGTGTGCTCAGCGGGCCTGGGTCGAGCAGCAATTCCGACTCTTCGACGCGCACCCGTTCGAAGCTGGCGCTGCCGCTGTCGGTCTGGCGTTGGCCGATATTGTTCCAGTCATTGTGCAGAGTGATGCCGCTGCGCCCACTGGGGATGGCGGCAATCAGCAGTTTGCCGCCGGCATTTTCATCCACCGCCGAGGCGATCAGCATTTCCGAGTCGCTGGCGCCGGAGCAGAAGCTCTTTTTGCCGGAGAATTCGCGCCAGCCGCCGAAGTCCTTGACCACGGTGCGCGTGTCCAATGGATTGAGGGCATTGCCCCAGAACCAGTTCTTGCGGGCGGTTTGTTCGAACCAGGGTTGCCATTGGTCCGGGCGTGAAAACAGGCGCACGGTGGCCAGCATCAGATGATGAAAGCCGAAGACGTGGGCGATGGAGCTGTCGACCTTGGCGAATTCGCGCACGATGCCCAAGGTGTCGCTCCAGCGGGCGCCGAGGCCGCCGTATTGGGTGGGAATGCTCACGGCCAGCAGGCCGCTGTGGCGCAGGGCGTCACGCTCGGTTTTGGGTGTGCCGCCGCGCTCGTCGCGTTCGACGGCGCTGAGGGCGAATTCGGCGGCCAGCAGTTTGGCGGTCTGCAGGGGAGATGGCAGGACGCTGTGGGGTTTGGCTGTCACGGGTTTTCCTCTTTATTGGCAGCAGCGGCCCGGGCCGGTGCCGCCGCTGCGCCGATCAGGCCTTGGCCGGCAGTACATCGTTGGCAATCATTTCGCCGAACGGGCCGGTGAGGTTGGTGATACCGCGTCCAGCGAGGCTGGCGTAGGGTTCCGGCAGCAGCGGGAACACCAGTTCGGCGAAGCGATAGGCCTCTTCCAAATGCGGATAGCCGGAGAAGATGAAGCTCTCGATGCCCAGGTCGGCGTATTCCTTAATGCGTTCGGCCACTTGTTGCGGGTTGCCCACCAACGCGGTACCGGCACCGCCGCGCACCAGGCCGACACCGGCCCACAGGTTGGGCGCGATTTCCAGGTTGTCGCGGCGCCCGTCGTGGAGGGCGGCCATGCGGCGCTGACCTTCGGAGTCAAAGCGTGAGAAGGATTTTTGCGCGGCGGCGATGGTGTCGTCGCTGATGTGCTCGATCAGTTTGTCGGCGGCTTTCCAGGCGTCTTCTTCGGTTTCGCGCACGATCACATGCAGACGAATGCCAAACTTCACCGTACGCCCGTGGCGCGCGGCGCGCTCACGCACATCCGCGAGTTTTTCCGCGACGGCGGCGGGCGGCTCGCCCCACGTCAGATACACATCCACCTGTTCGGCGGCGAGGTCGTGGGCGGCGTCGGAGGATCCACCGAAGTACAGCGGTGGGTAAGGCTTCTGCACTGGTGGGTAAAGCGCCTTGGCGTTTTGCACGCGCAGGTGTTTGCCTTCGAAATCCACCGATTCACCCTGCAATACGCGGCGCCATATCCGTAGGAATTCGTCGGAGACTTCGTAACGTTCAGCGTGGTCGAGGAAGCTGCCGTCGCCACGGTTTTCGTCGGGGTCGCCACCGGTCACTACGTTGATCAGCAGGCGGCCGTTGGACAGGCGATCCAGGGTGGCGGCCATGCGTGCCGAGACGGTCGGCGAAATGATGCCGGGACGAATGGCCACCAGGTAACGCAGGCGTTCTGTCAGCGGTACCAGCGCCGAGGCGATGACCCAGGAGTCTTCACACGAGCGGCCGGTAGGAATCAACACACCGTAGTAACCCAGGTTGTCAGCCGCCTGGGCGACTTGCTTCAGATAATTGAGCGTGACGGGCCGGGCACCTTGGGTGGTGCCCAGGTAATGACCGTCGCCATGTGTCGGCAGAAACCAGAAAACATCCATGACCAATCCTTAAGCGATTTTCAGCAGAGAAGGGGAGTGCGCTGCAAACAAGGGTGCAGCACGTTCTGCCGCAAGGCGTATCCGGCCCTTCAGGGGCTCACTGGTTATTTGGTAGTCGGTGAAGTCGGCTTCGGTGGCGTACACACCGATCGGCAGGGTCAGGGCCTGGAAGAAGGCGAACAGCGGGCGCAGTTGATGGTCGAGGACCAGCGCGTGGCGTTCGCTACCACCGGTGGCGGCGAGCAGCACCGGGGTGTTGACCAGGGCGTTGAGACCGACCAGATCGAACAGGTGCTTGAGCAGGCCAGGGTAGGAACCGCGATAGACCGGCGCGGCGACGATCAGCAGGTCGGCCTGTTCGATGGCCAACAGTTGGGCTTCGACTTCGGCGGGCAATTCATCGCGCGACAGTGCACCACCCAGTGGCCGGGCAATGTCGCCCAGTTCGATCAGTGTGGTCTGGATTGGCAGGAGGGTGGCCAATTCGGCCAGAACGGCTTGGGTCAACACCAGGGTGCGCGACGGGCGCCAGGTTCCGCCGGAGAGGGCAACGACATTCAGTGGACGGGTCATGAACAGTTCCTTTTTCAACAGTGGTTCATAGCAAGTGAGGTGCAAGGTGTTGAGCAAGAGCTGTACCAACGGCTGCAGGCCTTGATTGGCTTGGGCTGCGGCTCACTGCTGAAAAATGTTGCTGTTGCCTGCCTGGTGATTTGTTGAATGGCTGTTGCCTGGGCAACAGTTGCTTGGCGAACAGTGCCTGGCAGAATTGGAGCTAGTTATAGAGGGTTACTGTTATTCCGTAAATGAACGTATTTCCATATTTATAGATCATAAAGAAATATATGAGGGGCTATCGGAGGGTGCTTCGGCGGTTGATAGCGACTATCACGGACGGTGATTTTTCACCGAATGACGTCGGGAGTAGCCTGTGTTCATTGACTCGAAACCTCCTTTGCAGGGTCGCCGCCATGAACCGATTCCTCGCCGTTTGCTTATTGATTGTCAGCGCCGTACTCGCCGGCTGTGCGAGCCATCCATCGCCAGAATTACGTCCCTACTCTGCCGAAGAGACCAAGCAATTGGCTCTTGAAGCGCTGAGTCGTCGAGGCTTGTCGTTCGATGAATATCAACAGCAGCGTGCGGCACTGACCGGTCAGCCACAGAAGTCCTTCGGCTTTGATCGCCAAGGTGAAATGAATGCCGAGCGCGACGTCGTACTTCATGGTCGTCCCAGTTGATCGCGTTCTGCGCAGCAAAAAGCCCGAGGCGCCCTTTAAGGACCTCGGGCTTTTTGTTTTCCATGGCGCGACTTCAGCCTGTTAAGCTGAATTTCAGGAGCGTTCCTACGCACATTTACTTAAATTTGTCCTTCTTTAATGGCATTCGATCCGGTAGACATGACGACCTCTGTTCCGGCCGATGCTCCTGAGACGCCGCTCTCGGGAACCTGCTTTGCGAGTCTTAACTGTCATGAATAAACGTCCTTTGTATTTCGACTACGCCGCCACCACCCCGGTGGACGAGCGGGTCATCCAGGTGAGGGTCGAGTGCCTGGGCTTCAACGCCAATTTCGGTAACCCCGCGTCCAGTTCCCACGCTTACGGCAAGGCGGCCCGGCAAACGGTTGAACAGGCGCGTCGCCAGGTGGCCGAGTTGGTGGGCGCACAGCCTGAGCAGATCGTCTGGACCTCCGGCGCCACTGAATCCAACAACCTCGCCATCAAAGGCGTGTTCCAGGCGCGGGGTGTGGCCGGTGGGCATATCATCACCAGCCAGATCGAGCACAAGGCCACGCTGGACACCGCGCGACAGTTGCAGGAAGCCGGCGTAGCCGTGACCTATCTGGTACCCGACGCCGACGGTTTGATCAGCGTCGACGCGGTCAGTGAGGCGTTGCGCGAAGACACCTTCCTGGTTTCGCTGATGCTGGTGAATAACGAACTTGGCACCCTGAATGACATCCCCGGCATCGGCGCGCGGGTGCGTGAACACGGCGCGCTGCTGCATGTGGACGCGGCTCAGGGAGCAGGCAAGGTGGCGATCGATCTGGCGCAATGGCCGGTGGATTTGATGTCGTTTTCTGCGCACAAGTTGTACGGCCCCAAGGGTATCGGCGCGCTGTACGTCGGGCCTCGGGCGCAACAGAAGGTGTTGGCCCAGATTCATGGCGGCGGACACGAGGGCGGCTTGCGCTCCGGCACGTTGGCGACCCACCAGATTGCAGGGATGGGCACGGCATTTGCGCTGGCAGCGCAGTCGTTCACCGAAGAGAAAGCGGTGATCGTCGCGTTGCGGCAACGCCTGCTGGATCAGTTGGCATCGATCGCCGGTGTACGCCTCAATGGCAGTGCCACGCAACGTATTCCCCACACCCTGAGCCTTACGTTCGGCGAAGGTGAATTCAATGCCGCGGCATTGAGCGCCGGTATCGCTTTTTCTGCGACGTCGGCCTGCAATTCTGCGAGCAATGCACCGTCCCACGTGTTGCTTGCCCTTGGCCATGACGCCCGCTCGGCCGGCCGCACCATTCGCTTGAGTCTGGGGCGGTTCACTACCGAGCAGGATATTGACCAAGCGGTGCTATTGATTAAGGCCGCACTGGCCAGCGCGCCGGCCTTCTGGGCCGTCTGATTTTCACATAACAATTATTAGTGGTTAGCAGGAGACACAATGAGCACGCAGCCTTTGACCCATGGAACGGTTCCCCAGCGCCTGGCGCGCACCCGCGAACTGATGAGCCGCGAGGGCATCCACGCCCTGTTGGTGCCGTCGGCTGACCCGCATTTGTCCGAATACTTGCCGGGTTACTGGCAGGGCCGCCAATGGTTATCGGGTTTCCATGGCTCGGTGGGGACGCTGATTGTCACCGCAGATTTCGCCGGCGTGTGGGCCGACAGTCGTTACTGGGAACAAGCGACCAAGGAGCTCAAGGGCAGCGGCATCGAGCTAGTAAAACTGCAGCCAGGCCAACCTGGACCACTGGAGTGGCTGGCCGAGCAAACTCCGGAAGGCGGTGTGGTGGCGGTGGACGGTGCAGTGATGGCGGTCGCTTCGGCGCGCACCTTGAGCGCCAAGCTGGCAGAACGTGGCGCGCGCTTGCGTACCGATATCGACGTGCTCGATACGGTTTGGACAGACCGTCCAAGCCTGCCGAACCAGCCGATTTATGCGCATCTGCCACCGCAAGCGACCGTTAGTCGTGGCGAGAAGCTCGCTGCACTGCGCGCCAGTTTGAAAGAGAAGGGCGCCGACTGGCACTTTATCGCGACCCTGGACGACATCGCCTGGTTGTTCAACCTGCGTGGCGGCGACGTTTCATTTAACCCGGTGTTTGTATCGTTTGCGCTGATCAGTCAACAGCAGGCCACGTTGTTCGTGGCGCTGAGTAAAGTCGACGCGGATCTGCGTGCTGTGCTTGAACAGGATGGCGTGGCGTTGCGCGATTACAGCGAGGTCGCGGATGCCTTGCGTGCAGTGCCGTCGGGTGCAGGGTTGCACGTCGACCCTGCCCGCGTAACCGCCGGCTTGCTGGAAAACCTGGATGCTGGCGTCAAGTTGATCGAAGGATTGAATCCAACCACATTGGCCAAATCACGCAAGAGTCTGGCAGACGCCGAGCACATCCGCCGGGCCATGGAGCAGGATGGCGCCGCTCTGTGCGAATTCTTCGCCTGGCTGGACAGTGCGCTGGGCCGTGAGCGCATCACGGAGTTGACCATTGATGAACACCTGACCGCAGCCCGTACCCGTCGCCCCGACTATGTGTCGCTGAGTTTCAACACTATTGCCGCCTTTAACGCCAATGGCGCAATGCCCCATTACCACGCCACCGAGGAAGAGCATGCGGTGATCGAAGGTGATGGCTTGCTGTTGATCGACTCGGGTGGCCAGTACTTGGGCGGCACAACGGATATCACACGCATGGTGCCTATCGGTACGCCGAGTGAGGAGCAGAAACGAGACTGCACCCGGGTGCTGAAGGGCGTTATTGCGCTGTCCCGTGCGCATTTCCCGAGGGGGATTCTATCGCCGTTGCTGGATTCCATTGCCCGTGCGCCGATCTGGGCTGAAGGTGTGGACTACGGCCACGGTACTGGGCACGGCGTAGGTTATTTCCTCAATGTGCATGAAGGTCCACAAGTCATTGCTTATCAGGCCGCCGCCGCTCCGCAAACGGCGATGCAGCCGGGGATGATCACTTCCATTGAGCCGGGTACGTACCGGCCGGGGCGTTGGGGTGTGCGTATCGAGAACCTGGTGCTGAACCGCGAAGCGGGCAAGACCGAGTTTGGTGAGTTTCTGTCGTTTGAAACCCTGACGCTTTGCCCGATCGACACGCGTTGTCTGGAGCCGTCGCTGCTCACCACGGATGAGCGCGCGTGGCTCAACGCGTATCACGCGCAGGTGCGTGAGCGCTTGAGCTCGTTGCTGAGCGGCGCGGGGCTAGAGTGGTTGCAACTGCGTACGGCAGCTATCTGATCTGAAGCAAACGCCGCCTGCGATCTGCTTGCAAGCGGCGCTCAAGGATGAGTGTGAATCGAGAGCTGATTGGGCACGATGAGCAGTCGAGGATGACTGCTCGGGGGCGATTACTTACAGATAACGATCATGCTGCGGCTGGTGTACCCGGCAGGATTGATGCCAAAGGGATAGTCCCCGGGTTCCTCGGAATTGTCACCGGACTTGGCGATGACCCGATATCCCTTGGTACCGCAAGAGTTGGTTGCACTGGTGTAGCACTGGTCCCAAGAGGAGGACAGGCCGGAACAGTTGATATGCAGTCCTCTTTTTCCCCGTTTTACTTCTGTCTTGGTAGTCGCGGCACAGCCAGCAATGGCTACGACCATTAACACTATCAAAATTCGCTTCATTCCCATCCTTAATAGCCACTTCCCAATACTTGAAGCCGGCTCTACTCGCTCTCGAGTGTAGTGTTCGCGCTGTCCTTGTCGAAAAACTCCATGAATGACATTCGTTTAGCGCTTAAACATGGCCTAAATGAGCGGCAAATGCCAGAGGTACATTCAAAGATGATTCAATCCGCTGGAACCAGTGGTTTCGAGTCATTGCGCATCGTCAGCGTCGCGCCTACCGAGGCCAGGATAATGCAGGTAATGGCCAGCCATTGTGCCAGTGATAAGTACTCTTGCAGGAAGAGCAGGCCTGAGAGCGCGCCGAATACGGGTTCGATGCTCATGAGGGTGCCAAAGGTTCGTGCAGGGAGGCGCGTCAGCGCTACCATCTCCAGGGTGTAGGGTAGGGCAGTGGACAGAATGGCGACGCCGATGGCTATTGGAATCAGCGCAGGCGTCAACAAGGCACTGCCAGCGTGGACGATGCCAATGGGCGCGACAAACAGTGCTGCGATCATCACCCCAAGAGCGGCGGTCTGGACGCCGTTGTCGTTACCTGCTTTCTGTCCGAACAGGATGTAGAGTGCCCAGCAGACTCCCGCTCCTAATGCATAGGCTGCGCCAACTAAGTCGATACCATTGCTCGCTTCTCCCATGGGGATCAATAGAAGCAGGCCGACGATTGCGAGGGCAATCCACAGGAAGTCCACCGCCCGGCGCGACGCGTAGATGGCCACTGCAAGAGGTCCCGTGAATTCTAGGGCTACGGCGATGCCCAGGGGCACGCTGCGCAGTGACATATAGAAGAGGAAATTCATGCCGCCCAGGGCCATTCCGTAGATGACCACGGTGCGCAGGGACTTGGCGGTCAGCTTGGCGCGCCATGGTCGCAATATGAGCAGCATAATCACACTGGCGAAAATTAGGCGCAGGGTTGTAGTGCCTTGTGCGCCTACAATCGGGAACATGCTCTTGGCCAACGAGGCTCCTGACTGGATGGAAGCCATGGCGATCAGCAGCAGGCCGACAGGAAATAATGCCGAAGCCAGGCTGCGGGGAGAGGTGGTCATTGGGATGTACGTCCGATGTCATATTTGAGTAGCAGAGGCTGCTATGATGCTTAACTACTTGGAATTGAGCAATATATTGCTCAGTGTTATGCGGGTGGCTGCCTATATATAGAAGGACATGAAGGTTGGTGGGCGACTTGATAGAAAAACCAAATTAAAGGTTGACGTAAAATTCTGGGAGCCTATAATTCGCCCCACTTCCGGCGCAGTCGAAACGGAAAACTCC
>PJQF01000122.1_pt1 | contig 48321 bp, 37 predicted proteins | sample 1503741 | NCBI WGS metagenome assembly PJQF01 (sample SAMN07775949, study PRJNA414020) | Biofilm metagenome, whole genome shotgun sequencing project. | isolation source: biomolecule (vanillin) treated reverse osmosis membrane biofilm | place: India: Nagpur | collected 2017-03-21 | reverse complement strand
ACTCCTCTCTTCCGATCTGGTTTCCTATTTGTTAACAGCTGCTCATTAGACTCACCAACTGGCCCTACTTTTGATGAACAACTGAAAAAAGATAGGGAAATAATCAATGAGTACATAGTTAGCAAAGGAATTACTGCTCCCACAGATCCGGGAGATTACGGTGTGAGGTATAGTTACACTTCTATAGGTACAGGAATTACTCCCATTGGAGATGATTCAATTAAAGTAAATTATACGCTTCGACTTTTGCCAAGCGAAACTCAAATAGAAAAGACAACTACCCCTTATCAGAATTTGCTCGCTAAAACAATTCCTGGTTGGCAAATTGGCTTACCTCTAATCAAGGAAGGTTCTGTCGTAAAGCTTTTTGTTCCTTCTGGTTGGGCATATGGACAATCTTCGCTCGGATCCATTCCTGCCAATTCAAATCTCATTTTTGAAATTGAATTACTGAAGGTAATCTCTCAACTACAAAAAGATACAGTGATAATTAATTCATATTTAGCAGCAAAGTCAATTACCACGATTCGTGATCTAAGCGGTTTGCGTTACCAAACTACATTACAAGGTACAGGTACAGTCCCTACTGACGCCAGTACAGTTTCATTTAAGTACACAGGAAAATTAATTAATGGTACTGAGGAGGGAAGTACTTTTGAAACTTCTACAGTTCCTGTAAAAATTAAAATGACAGACTTGATTAAGGGTTTGAAAGTGGGTCTTAAGTTTATGAAAGTAGGAGGCAAGGCTACGTTCTACATACCTTCAACTATGGCCTACGGTTATGCAGGAACTACTGATGGAAAGATACCGGCACGCGCTAACCTTATTTTCGAGATTGAGTTAACGGCAGTAGAATAGAAATCACAAATGCTCTTAAGAACTTTCTTCGCTCTGGGAATAGTAGTTTTGCTCTTGTCCTGCAGCGAAGAAAGTATTCCTGACCCTCAACAGCAATTACAGAAAGACATCCAACTCATTGATTCCTACATTGACGAGGAGAATATTGCAGCTGAACTTGATTCGCGAGGTTACCGATACCTTATTAACAATGCAGGATCTTCTTTTAAGCCTGTCCTAGAGGATTCCGTTACCATTACTTACACCACCATCGTTTTGCGTGGAGACACAATTAATAAAAATGTTACAGCCACATTTTTATTGAGTAACCTTATCAAGGCCATCCGATATCAGTTGCCCGAAATGGGTGAAGGGGCAGAATTGGTTTTATTTATTCCTTCTGGTTTAGCGTACGGAGCATATCCAGCCGGTCCTATACCGCGAAATGCCAACTTAATTATCAAGTTAAAATTAAACAAGGTTATTCCGGAGTATGGTAAGCAACTTCTAATTGACATCGCAACTATTGACGACTATTTAAAAGCCAATTCAATCACCGCATCCAAAGATGCATCTGGTTTGCGTTTTGCTATCACACAACCACCACAAGCCAATGCCATAGCACCGCTCTCATCAGATTCAGTTGTAATTAGTTATACAGGTAAAATTCTTTCGACTGGGGCTGTCTTTTATCAAACAACAACACCCGAAAGCTATCGACTGAATAAAACCGGAACATTAAAGGTGTGGCAAAAGGGATTGGTATTTTTTAAGCAAGGAACAAAGGCAACACTCTACACACCTTCTGGGTTAGCGTATGGTTCGTACGAAAAGTATGGTGTACCTCCTAACACTAATGTTATTTTTGAAGTAGAGATGGTAAAGGTAATTAGTAATTAATGAGGCTTTGTTTTGCAACCAATAATCAACACAAGATAAAAGAGGTGGCCGCCTTACTGAATAGCCCGTATACTATTCTGAGTTTGTCGGATATTGGTTGTGTCGAAGAATTACCTGAAGAACAAACCACAATTCCAGGCAATTCTTTTCAAAAAGCAAATTATGTGTTTCAAAAATATGGAGTTTCTTGCTTTGCGGATGATTCAGGATTAGAAGTAGATATGTTGAACGGTGAGCCCGGTGTAGATTCAGCACATTATGCTGGTCCTCAGCGTAGTTTTGATGATAACATGAATCTGTTACTCAAAAATATGGATGGACAATCTCAACGTGGGGCGCAATTCAAAACAGTCATCACTCTTGTTACTTCACAAACAACCCAGCAGTTCGAAGGTATTTTGCGAGGACAAATTCTTTATGATAAACGAGGTCTCGGTGGCTTTGGATACGATCCACTTTTTCTTCCGGATGGTTACAAAAGAACACTGGCGGAAATGAGTTTAGAAGAAAAAAACAAAATTAGTCACCGAAGTATAGCGGTGGCAAAACTCGTGGAGTATTTAAGATCTATTGCAGCTTAAAAGAAAACGGGCTTAACTCTAAGCCCGTTCCAGAGCAAAAAGTCCAATGTACTCTGTGCTTCAACCTTTGTCTAAACTATGAAATAACCAAAGCAAATGTCTGAAATGATTATGCCATATCTGTATTTTTGGAATTAGAAAAACATTAGAAAATAGTAGTTCAATTAAACATGACAATGATTTGAGTTCCTTGTCCAAGCATTGAATCGATTTCAATGGCTCCATTGTGTAAATCGATAATACGCTGACTCAGTGACAAACCAATGCCATGACCTTTTATTTTCGAGGTATTATTCGAACGATAAAAGGGCTGAAAGATGTTTTGCAATTCACGAGGATCTATTCCTGGTCCATTATCAAAAATTCTGATTTCCATTTCCCCTTTCGAACAAATGAGTGATACAGTGGCGAGCTGATCTTCGGAAAATTTACACGCATTTTCAATCAAATTCTGAAGAGCAGTTTTTAATAAGTATGGATTTGCATTCAGATACAAGTCTTCTTCATTACTAGGCATAGTTATTGTGTGAATGTCGACTTTATATTTTGAATTGAGCGATTGTACCGATTCACGCACTTCCCATAAAATCTCATCAATTCGCACCTTACTTTTAGTGATGGTGATATGGGGCTGGCTGAGGGACGCTAAATCTAGTAAGCTGGTAGAAAGTTGATTTAATTCTTTGATGTCATCTAACACCGATTGGGTAATCATTTTGTATTCTTCGGTGCTTCGGTCATTCAATAAAGTGACTTCCAGTTGAGAGGTGATTTTAGTAAGTGGATTTTTTAATTCGTGTGAAACATTGGTGACAAACGTCTTTTGGAGCTTAAAAGCATTTTCAATGCGAGCCAATAAACTGTTGAATATAATGATGAGCTTACCCAATTCATCCGGGTTTTTCCTTTCCTGCAACCGTTTATCCAGATTAACAGACGATATGCTCTGAACGTCTTCCATGATTTTTTTAATGGGTGCAAGTGCTTTGCCAGCGTAAAACCAACCAGCCCATGATACAATCACAATCACAATAAACGAAATGATGAAAAGCATTTTCTTTAAATCGCGCAGGCGATTTTTTCCATCCAGATCAATGGCCTCAGCTAAAATAAAATGATAGTTGGTTTTGTCTTTGAACAAAAGACCTACCCCCATAAATTGATGGTGTTGAAATGTGATTTCTCCTTTTTCTCTGATCGTTTCAAAGAGTTCCTTAGAGGTTTCGAAGGGAATGGTGTCATTATTCGTATAAACTTCTTTTCCTAAATCATCGAAAATTGAAATATTCTCTTGAAACAGAATGTCTTTTTTATTGATATCAATTGTTTTTAACAAGGTTGAATCTACTTGATCAATTTTTAGAAGGAGGATCGCGGAGGTAACGGCCTTTTGCTTGAGCCTTTTGTTAAAATCGTTTAAGGTGTATTGCTCCGCAAAAAGATAGATAATCAGAAATGTAAGGAGTAAAATAGTGCTTACCAGAATTGTAAACTGAAAAGTAAGCTTGGTTCTGATTTGCATGCTATTGTTCTTTACAGATATAACCCATTCCGAATTGAGTATGAATCAGTTTGCTATCAAATCCTTTGTCTACTTTGTTGCGCAAGTAGCTAACATAAACTTCTACCATATTAGTCCCTGTATCGAAGTCTACCTTCCAGATATTCCGTGCTAACTCAGCCCTTGAGATTACCTTTCCTTGATTTCGCAAGAAGTATTCCAATAATGCGAACTCTTTGGCAGTGAGTTCAATTTTTTTACCAGCTCTTTCTGCCAGTTTTTTTTCAAGATCTAATTGTAAGTTTCCTATCTTTAAAATGCTCTCTTCTAGTTTTTCTTTTAAGTAGCGTTTCGTGAGGGCTCTGATTCTAGCAAGCAGCACTTGAAATTCAAAAGGCTTTACTAAGTAATCATCAGCTCCAACTTCAAACCCGGTAACAATTTCTTCTGTGCTGCCCAGAGCGGTTAGCATTAAGAGGGGTGTTTCAATGTTTTCGCTGCGAAGACGTCTACAAATTTCTCTACCCTCTAGGTCAGGTAAAATGATATCAGAAATAATGAGGGAGTAAGAAGATGCCAATGCACGGACTAATCCTAGTTTGCCATTGTCGACATGCTCTACCTCATAACCATTTTCCTCCAATCCTTTCTTCAGATATTGCGCTGTTTTTACCTCATCTTCAATTAAAAGAATTTTCATTCATTAAACTTACATAGCCCATATCAATCCCTACCATGGATAAAATTAGAAAATGATTAGAATTTATAATCTCCTTAGCTGAGCCCAATTTCCTAACTACCTTGAAGGTACCAATAAAAAAGGTGAGTATGGAAATCTATATTGTTGTTCTGTTTATTTTGGGTTATCTGGCAATTGCACTAGAGCATCCTATCAAAATTAATAAAACCGCATCTGCGCTAATCACAGGTGTTTTGTGCTGGACACTTTTTGCACTCGCACCACCTAATGAACAATTTTTAACATCTCCTTTTTTCAAATCCTTTTCTCAAGGATTACAGGGCAGTGAATCAGAAATTTATCACCTGTTTATTCGGCATGAGTTATCGCATGTGTTAGGCCAAATTGCGGCTATCTTGTTTTTCCTTATGGGTGCCATGACTATTGTTGAATTGATAGACGCTCATCACGGATTTCGTTTTATTACCAATGCAATTAAGACCACCGATGTTCGTATTCTTTTGTGGATCATTTGCATCGTCACTTTTTTTCTTTCGGCCATACTCGATAACCTGACAACCGCCATCGTGATGGTGTCGCTTATCCGAAAGTTGATTTATGATCGGGAAACGCGACTCTTCTTTGCTGGTATGATTATCATTGCTGCGAATGCAGGAGGGGCGTGGTCTCCGATAGGGGATGTAACCACTACCATGCTTTGGATTGGAGGACAGATTTCTGCTGTCTCGATTATGAAAAGTCTTTTTATTCCCAGTTTTGTCTGTATTCTGATTCCATTGTTTTATTTGACACTAAAGCTCAAAGGCAATCTGAAACCCAGACAGCAAAATACAGAAGATAAGGAAATGGTTGAACTTACAGTAGGAGGTGGAATGATCATGCTCACAGTTGGTGTAGCAGTACTTATTTTTGTCCCTGTTTTTAAAGCGCTAACTCACCTGCCACCGTACATCGGCATGCTGGGAGGATTAGGAATTTTATGGATAATTTCTGAGCTAATTAATCCGGATTTAGATGAAGCGCAACGAAAGAAGTATTCTGCGGCAAGTGCGTTGTCTCGCATAGATGTATCAAGTATGCTTTTCTTTTTTGGAATATTATTAGCGGTAGGTGCTTTGGAGTCCATGCAAACACTTCATCATTTTGCTGAATATCTAAGTCAGCTACTGGGAGATAATCGAATCATCATTACGTTGATTGGAGTGGTTTCTGCCATCGTAGATAATGTGCCACTTGTGGCAGCTTGTATGGGTATGTATACTTTGGAAACATATCCGGTGGATAGTATGATTTGGCAATACCTCGCTTATTGTGCCGGAACTGGTGGGAGTTTATTGGTCATAGGATCGGCAGCCGGTGTAGCGGTAATGGGAATGGAGAAGATGGATTTTATTTGGTATCTCAAGAAAATTAGTTTTCTAGCGCTTATTGGATATCTGGGTGGAGCCGCAATTTATTTGATCTTCTAGGTACCGTATTAATTCTTGTTAACAACCAAATAAAAAGGGGCCGAAGCCCCTCTTTTATTTCGATCATTATGACTAAGCCTTTACCGGCTTCACTTCTCCATCAGGGCTCTTATCCAAATCAATTACAACCGGTGCTGCAATAAATATAGAAGAGTAAGTACCAATTACGAATCCTACAAACAATGCGAATGAGAAACCTCGCAATACTTCACCACCAAAGAACAACAATACGATTACCGTGATTAAGGTAGTTCCCGAAGTAATCAAAGTACGACTTAATGTGTTATTAATCGCATCATTAAATACCGCTTTGCGATCGTGCGATGCACCGAATCCAAGGAATTCACGAATACGGTCAAAGATAATTACTGTATCGTTGATCGAATAACCAATGATGGTCAACAACGCAGCGATGAACACCTGATCGATTTCAAATCCAAATCCAAATAACTTTGCGAAAGCGAAGGCAGAAATTACAAACAGCGAGTCATGTGCCAACGCGATTACGGCACCCAAGCTGTATTGCCATTTTTTGAATCGTACCAATACGTATAAGAAGATCAATACCAATGCCAATAAGCTGGCCTCTACGGAAGAGTTTTTAATGTCATCTGCAATTGTAGCCGTTACCTTGGATGAAGACGAAATAGTGAAGTGCGAATCATCAATCATGGCATCGTTTTCACTGAATTGTAATCCGGTAAATTTAGTCACTCCGGCTACCAATGCATCTTTCACTTTATCATCGGCCCCGTCTGTTTCATCTTCGATCAGATAAGAAGTAGTTACTTTCACCACATTGTTGCCACCGTAGTTTTTCACTTCAGTTCCCGATTTTTCAAAGCTTTCGGCCAATGAATTGCGCATGGAAGTAGCTTCTACTGGCTTTTTAAATGAAACGATGTATGAGCGACCTCCTTTAAAGTCTACACCGTAGTTGAGACCTTGCACGGCCACAAGGATCATACCTGCTACGATAAATGAGGCTGAAAATATATAGGCTTTCTTACGATTGCCGATGAAATTATACTCTTTGCGTTTTTTGATCAGTTGAGAAATTGGGGTTTCAAATGAAACCTTCGCGTCATCTCCTTTGCGCACCATCCATTCTACCACCAAACGTGAAATGTAAACGGCTGTAAAGAATGAACAGCTAATACCGATGATCAACGTGATCGCAAATCCTTTAATAGGACCCTGACCTAATATGTACAAGGCAGCTGCCGTGAACAAAGTAGTTAAGTTGGAGTCAAAAATGGTCATGAAAGCACGATCAAATCCTAACTTGATGGCGTCACGCAATTTTCTTCCAATGGCCAATTCTTCTTTAATGCGCTCGTAAATCAACACGTTCGCATCAACAGCCATACCCATCGTTAAAACGATACCCGCAATTCCCGGAAGGGTGAGAGCTGCATTTAGCTGCGCCAAAATTCCTAAAATAAAGAACACGTTGAACAACAATGCGATGTTTGCAACCCAACCGCCTTTTGCATAGTAAGCCACCATGAATAAAACAACCAACGCCAAACCGCAGGCCATCGAAATCAAACCTTGACTTTGTGCTACTTGACCCAGTGTTGGACCAACGATAGCTTGCTCTACAATTTTGGTAGGTGCGGGCAAAGAACCCGCCTTTAATACACTCGCTAAGTCTTTCGCTTCTTCGTTTGTAAACGATCCACTGATTTGTGAATTGCCATTAGGGATTTCACCATTTACTGTAGGTGCTGTATATACATAGTTATCAAGTACGATTGCGATTCTCCCTTGTGGTTGTTTAGCTGCAGCCGCAGCTGTTACTTTTGCCCATGTTTTTGCTCCGGCCGCATTCATGGTCATACTTACTGCCGGGCGTGAGAATTGATCAACATCCAATCGAGCGTTATTAATCACCTCACCGGTTAACAATGGCTTACCATTTCGGCCTATATTCACAAAGTTTAGCTGAATGTCATCAATGCCAGGAGTTACATCTGGATTTGCTTTAACATCCCAGAAGAAGCCGATGGTGCGCGGTAATAGGGCTCTTACATCAGAACGCTTCAAAATTTTGTTGATAGTGGCCGTATCTTTCAGTTGGTAATAAAATGGAATATTCTGACTGAACAATGCAAACAGAGGAGAGGCACTGGCAGCGCGCAAAGAGTCTAATGCGGAATTGCCCGTGCTATCTTTCGCAGCAGTACTCAATGCTTTTTCTAATGCGGATTTAGCTGAGTCTGCCGGAGTAGCTGCAGCAGAAGGTGTTGCAGATTTGTTAGCAGCTTTTAATTCATTTTGTTCTTTCAAAAGCATTTGGTTGATAGCACCTAATGCCTGACCCAATTGAGGATCGTAGGTTGGCTCCACAATTTCCCAGAACTCCAAACGAGCAACGCCTTGCAATAATTTGCGCACACGCTGTGGGTTATCGGCACCCGGAATTTCGATTTGAATTCTGCCGGTTCCTTGCAAGCGCTGAATGTTCGGTTGTGAAGTACCAAATTGATCGATACGAGTCTTTAGAATGGTAAATGAGCGATCAATTGCTTCTTCAATTTCTTTATCCAAAAACTTCATCACATCCGCATCGCTGTCGGTCAACTTTACACGATCTTTATTGGAAGAGGAAGTGAAAACAGAAGCGAGGGATTTATCGGGATTAGCTTCTTTGAATGCTTTAAAAAATAAGGCGCTAAAATTGCCGTCACTGGACTTCTGCATTTCTTTCGCCTTTTGTAAGGCAGCCACGAAAGCAGGGTCTTGATTGTTTCCACTCAATCCGCGGATAATATCAATTGGTGAAATCTCCAACACCACGTGCATACCACCTTGCAAGTCGAGACCGAGATTTAATTCACTTTCTTTGATCTCTTTGTAGGTGTATTCAGCTCCGAATAAATTGTATACAGTCTTGTTCCACAATGAATCCAGGTAATTCTGCTTTTTAGTTAAATCCAGATTGCCTGCCTTATCAGTAGCTTGGGCGATGGCATCTTTTTGAATGTTGCGCGATACCCAAGTAAACGACAGGTAATACAAACACAACAGGGTGATGAGAATGGTGAGTACAATAACGACTCCTTTGTTACGCATATGAAAATTAAATTTAAATGAAGAAACTTGGTGAAATGAAAATTACATCGGCTTTATGCCGGCAACCAAAAAAATAGAACGAGGGATATTTTAAGGCGCGTTGGGCGCTATACTCGTGCGAAAGAGGGTTCGGAAGAATTTGAAAAGGCTTTGGCGGATTACGGCAACAACTTTCTTTGGCTCCTCCGAGATGGCTGCTTGATTGGGAACAACCGCCTGATCTTGGTTGACCGCCAGTGCATTACCGTTTGGTACTACGTCTGAGGGAGCATGGATGCTGGCCTGATTTTTAGATTCGTTTTGCTCGGTTTTAGCTTTCGCTTTTTCCTCTGCAACAGGCTTGTAAAAAGACTGGGTAAGCACAATTACTACTACCGACAGGATGCCGATAAACAGTAAAAACCCTCTTTTTAACCCTTTTTTAGACATTTTTTGAATTCCTCTTTCAAATTCCGGAGGGCAAAACTAGCCATTAACAGCTAATTTGCAACTTCTATTTTTGATTTTAGAAAGCTGGCCAACACCTCCAGCGCCTTTTTAAAATTACTGTTGTTGGGAATCACAAGGTCAGAGTAATGTTTCAGCGGCTCAATCTGACTTTCATAAATGGGCATGACGTGGAATTGGTAGCGATAAAGCACATCGTCTAAGTCATAACCACGCTCCACCTGATCTCTCCGAATTCTACGCCCCAGCTTTACATGATCTTTGGCTTCGATAAATATTTTCAGATCAATTTCTTTGGCGATTTCTTCAAAATATTGAACGAATAAACCTTCTACTATAATAATTGGAGCGCTTTTAAATTCCAGTAAGGATGGCTCGGCAGCCGGATTGTTAAAAGTGTATTCCTTTTTAAACACACTTTGGCCAGCTTTTAGCTTGATGAGATCGCTTAAAAACGCATCGCGGTCAATGGAAATGGGTAAGTCAAAATTTTTAATTCCATTTTCATCAATCGGCTGTTGTTCACGAGGCTTATAATAATTGTCTTGCGAAATCAAACAGATTTCTTCGGGTTTAAAAAGATCGGATAGCCCCTGAAGAAAGTAGGTCTTTCCAGAGCCACTCCCTCCCGTTATGCCAATGGTAAAAGGTTTATTCATAGGTTTCGATGTAAAAGTACGTTTTATGTTAATCCCTCAAAAAAGAATTAGCATCATCCGCTTTCTTTTTTTGCTAACTTTAGTTTTGGGTAAAATCGAATTTTATGAAAGAAGAGAAATCAAGCCTAAGTTCATGGATTGGCGGTACGATTGCATTTATATTAGTAGTAGGTGCTGGGCTTTTTTTATATGACTTGTTTTTTTTCAAACCTGAACATTTAACAGGAGTAATTATTGAAAAGGTATTTGTGCCGGCCCATACTTACTCTGGCGGACCCTATGGGGGTAATCGCAGGGGTAACTACACCATCACAACAGCACAAGAAGAGCAATGGATTGCGATTGTAAAAACGGATAAAGGAGATACACTCAAGGTACACTGTCATTCCAGCCATTACGAAAACACCGAAGTGGGTAATATCCTCTACTTTAAAAAATATGAAGGGCATTTATTTCATGTAGATTACTTTGCCCACAATGAAGAAGAAGAAGTAAAAAAATAAATAGCGGCTTTGATTTGTGTACTGATCATGATTTGCGAATTAGACACTGGAGAAGTGCGAAAAGGAATTTTAAATAGATGAAGGAGTTAAAGGCCATTGTAGCAGAATACAAAAAAATAGATTCAAATAGGCAAGCGTCTTTAGCTACTGTTGTGAAAGTAAGTGGCTCATCCTACCGAAGTCCCGGAGCACGGATGCTCATTACCGATGACGGAAAATGGGTAGGTTCCATCAGCGGAGGCTGCTTGGAAGGCGATGCGTTGCGCAAGGCGCGAATGGTGATGTCAAATAAGCAACCCATGACTGTCACCTATGACACGCGCGAAGAAAGCAATCAGAATTTAGGAATCAGCTTAGGATGTAATGGTGTGATTGATGTGTTGATCGAACCTTTTTCAGAGAATTATCTGCCAATACAATTTTTTGAACCCATCATTCAGCGCAATGAGCCGGTAGCTATGGCTACTATTTTCCGTGGAGAAAGTGGTGTGGGTGAGAAAATGTGGTGCGATCCAACCGGCATCATTCAATCCACCATTTCTGATTTAAATCTAAAGGAACAATTACGCCTTCAGTTGAATGAGGTTTTTGAACTCAAAAAATCATTCGCTCAAAAAATAGAAATTCCCTCAGGTGAAGTGGAAGTTTTTTTGGAATGGATTCAGCCTTCAGTTTCAGTCTTAATTTTTGGAGGAGGCTTTGACGCGCGTCCTGTAAGTCAGTTGGCCAAAACATTGGGCTGGGAAGTGCAAGTAACTGATGAATGTGTAGCACACATAGCACCCATCTTTTTTCCGGGAGTCGATAAGTTATCCCTATGCCAACGCGATTTTATCGATCGGGGTTTTCAGATCACCAATTATACAGCCTGTGTACTCATGTCGCACAACTATGAGTATGATCGCGATGTGCTGAAGAAAGTAATTCATTCACCGGCACCTTATATTGGTATTTTAGGTCCGCGCAAGCGTTTTGATAAAATGCGTGAAGAGTTTCGAAAAGGCGGATTGGAATTAACTGAGGAACAATTGACCCGTATCCATTCACCCATTGGATTGGATATTGGAGCAGAAGCTGCCGATGAAATTGCTGTTTCCATCATTGCAGAAATACAAAGTGTTTTCGCAAAACGCCCTGCTGGATTTTTAAAGCAATTGCCTGGCCCAATCCATCAGCGATAAGATGCAGAAGAAATTTTATATTTTATTTATTCTCTACGTTGGCTGTCTGGCTACAGATTTGTTTGCACAAAACGAATTCACAGACAAACTAGCTGAGGCTGCGTTTTCACTAACACATCAAAAAGTCGAATATGACGCCACCTATTTTGCCATAAGTTATCCGGGTGGAGATGTGCCCGCAGATAAAGGGGTTTGCACCGATGTGGTTATTCGTGCCTATCGAAAAGTAGGAATCGACCTGCAAAAGGAAGTACATGAAGACATGAAAGCCAATTTTTCAAAGTACCCAACAAAGTGGGGACTCAAGCAACCGGACAAAAATATAGACCATCGCAGAGTGCCCAACCTGATGACTTTTTTTTCACGCTTCGGAACTACCCAGAAAATAAGTACAGAACCCAAAGACTACCTACCTGGTGACATCGTGTGTTGGAATTTGGGAGGAGCGATCACACACATCGGAATTGTATCGAAGAACAAATCAAAAGATGGAAAGCGAAATTTGATCATCCATAACATTGGCCAAGGACAAATGGAGGAAGATATCTTGTTTGAGTTCAAAATAATCGGCCATTATTCTTTCAGAAAGTAACACCGCTTCGCATACATTCTAAAAAATAAAAGATATTTGCAGAGACCAGAACCAAGCACCTATGCGCTCAATCAATTTTCTGTTGTTTCTTGTTCTTACGTTAATTGCGTGTAATCAACAAGATGCAATGCAAACACCCAAACCCGATGCAGACAATGGAGGTTTGGTTTTGCCGGAAGGCTTTGGAGCATTGGTGGTTGCAGATAGTGTTGGCCCTACCCGTCACTTGGCAGTCAACGACAATGGAGATATTTATGTAAAACTCAAAATTATTGAAGGCGATCGGGGCAATGTGGCCTTGAGGGATACCGATCAGGATGGAAAGGCAGATATCATTCAGCGCTTTGGAGATTATGCAAATGATGGAAGTTTTGCTACTGAAATGCGCGTTCACAATGGGTATCTCTACTTTAGCTCAGAACTGGTGGTATATCGCCAGAAACTTACACCACCAGAACTTATTCCATCTGGTAAACCTGAAATAATGGTTATCGATCTTCACCCGATACAATGGCACAATGCAAAGTCATTAGCATTTGATAATAAGGGGGGCATGTATGTTACTTTCAGTGCACCAACAAATGTATGCGAAGACTGGACACAGGAAGCATTGGAAGCATATTCTCGCGGCTCAACAGCTGGCATCAAAGGGCAAATGCCTTGTCAACAATTAGTAGATCAGGCCGGTATTTGGCGCTTTGATGAAAACAAACCTGACCAGTATCAGGCTGATGGAAAATTATATGCAACCGGCTTGAGAAGTGTAGTAGCACTTTCGTGGAATGATGAACATAATAGTTTGTATGCCGTGCAACACGGTCGTGACTATTTGCATGGACATGCACCCAACCAGTATAGCCAATGGCAAAATGCTGTTTTACCTTCGGAGGAATTCATGAAAGTAAAAGCGGGTGATAACTATGGATGGCCCTACACCTATTACGATCCGTTTAAAAAGAAAAGAATGCTAGCTCCCGAATATGGAGGGGATGGCATTAAAGAAGATACACGCTTTGCATTACCAATGATGGGCTTTCCGGCACATTGGGCACCCAACGATTTATTGTTTTATAAAGGCAAGCAATTTCCTGCTCGTTACCGCAATGGCGCTTTCGTGGCGTTTCATGGTTCCACCAATCGGGGTCCTTACCCGCAAGCTGGATACATTGTTGCCTTTGTTCCTTTTGAAAATGGAGTAGCAACAGAAAACTGGGAAGTGTTTGCTGATGGTTTTGCAGGCGTGGAGACGATTGTAAATATGAGCGATGCTCATTACCGACCAATGGGACTAGCCGAAGGCCCCGATGGATCACTTTATATTTCAGAGTCAAAGAAAGGTAAGATATGGAGAGTTGTGTTTAATGGAGACACAACCAAGTTTGGTGCGCAACAGCTGTCCGAAATGGAGAAGCGAAAAACGAAAAGCTATGTGCGTCTGCCAGATGAAAAAAATGATTTAGTGGGAGTGCAAAATCATTAAGGCAATGAAACGAATGATTCTTGTTTTTCTAGGGATATTTCTTTTCATGCAGACCGGTAGTGCACAAGAAAAGAAGGAGAAGCTGAAAACTGTTTGGCCCGATGATCATAAATGGAAAGTGGGCTTTGATCAGGAAGATAAAGCCATGCATGTGCTGGAGTTGATACCCGAGAGTGAATCGCACGAACATTGGACCATCCTCGGAACCATGATTACTATTACAGGCGCTCAAAATGTTCCCATGGAGAATATCATGATGGCGATGTATGAGCAAGTGAAGTTAAACGCACCGAAGTCCACTGTTACTGAAATAGAACTGAATGAAGCAGGAGAGCATCATTGGATTGTATTTAAAATTGAATCACATCGATTTCATCATCACAATACCCCTGAGTCGCGATTGTATTATGTCATTCAAGGTAAGTCGTCATTATACGTCAACATGGTCACGATCAAGGAGAAATCACTCTCGCACCATTTTGTGGATAAATGGAAAGCAATATTTAAGGCAAGTGAGTTGGTGTATGAGTAGCCAGTATGTGTAATGAAAATCGAAACTCCTGATATTCTTGAAAGGATTAACTTGGATTTCGAAGAGGATTCAGTAATTATTATTGACCTTCTTAATCCACTCATAGGCAAAACTGATTACATTTCAATAGATCGTGTAATACGATGTATTTTGTTCTTGGCAAAGGGTGATGTCGAAAAACTTAAATTTTATGTGAGTGCTGCAATCAGTGATGCCAGAGACGTTGTGTTTTGGGCTGAATATGCTGATCATTCGAACGATAGCCCATTGAAGGTAAATGACTTTAGCCAACCATTTCAATTGGGATATCGTTAAGTTAATTTAAATCTAATACCCCTTCTTCCATGCGCACTCTTATCGTACTTCTTTTATTGAATTATTCTGTAGCGTTGCACGCTCAGTCAACTCAAGCCGAAATCAATTCACAAGTTTGGAAACCATTTATACAGCATTTTAGCGATCACAATGCGGTTGCGTTTTTGGCTTTGCATTCAAAAGATGTTGTTCGCTCCCCGCGCGAAGCCAAAACGATCTGGGGATATGAGGAATATTTAAAAAACCAATCGGAAGGAGATGCCTACGAATTAAAAAACAATTTGAAACGTTCACTCGAGCTTCGCTTTACGGAGCGCATCGCCAAAGGAGATAACGCTATTGAAGTAGGTATTTATAAAACGGTGGTCACGGCACCGGATGGAAAGCAGCAAATTTATTTCGGACGCTTTCATGTGGTACTCAAAAAGATCAATGGCACTTGGAAAATAACAGTCGACACCGACTACACCGAAAACAATACCATTGGTGAGAAAGATTTCTTAGCCGCAAAGTCGATGATTGAATAATGTCACCGGCTATTATCATTTTAGCGGCAGGCTCTTCATCACGCTTGGGTAGAAGCAAGCAACTACTTACTTATCAAGGCGTAAGTTTACTCAAACGAACGGCTCTCGCTGCATTAGAAACAAAATTACCGGTCTTCGTAGTACTAGGTGCCAATGCTCAGGCGCATCAAAATGAGATCTGCGAATTACCATTAAGAGTTACAGTCAATGAAGATTGGAGCAAAGGTATGGGCCATTCGCTGAAGCATGGTCTAAAATATATTTTGCAAACAATGCCGGATATAGATAGCGTACTTGTTTTGGTTTGCGATCAACCACACATTCATTCTACTCACTTGCTCAATTTAAAAAATCAATTTCAAGAGGTTGAAGCATCAATCGTAGCTTCTGCGTATGCCGATGGAGAAGGGGTGCCTGCACTTTTTGGGCGCGAATGGTTTGATGACATCATGCAATTGCCCGATGACCAGGGTGCGCGAAGCTTGATAACAAAAAACAAATTAAAAGTCGTTACAGTGCCATTTCCTTTAGGCGCTGTTGACATTGATACAGAAGATGATGTGACTAAATTTCTTACAGACTAAAAAGCCACTTCTTCCGTCACTACTTCCAATCCGGCTTGCACCATCGAACCAAATCCACCATACACGTTGGTCAGGTTGGTAAAGCCTTCATTTTTCATGATTGAGATCGCGGTCATTGAGCGATAACCACCACCACAATGAACGATGTAAGGTGTTTCCTTATCGAGAGCAGATAAATTATCCGGAAAATTAGCCAGTGGTAAAAAAGTAGCTTCACGCAGATGACTTACATTCCATTCGCCATGCTTGCGCACATCGAGTACATGTGTGTGCTGCATTTCTTTTTTCATTTCTTCGGCTGTGATGGAACGAACGGTATCCAATTTGCCATCCCAGGTGCTAATTCCTCCTTGCAAATAGCCGATGACATTTTCGTAACCGATGCGAGCCAAACGAAGAACTGCTTCTGTTTCGGTGCCGACATCGGCTATCAATACTAGTGGTGTGTTGATATTAATCAAGGTGCCGACCCAAACAGCATATTGACCATTCAATCCGATGTTGACGGAGGTAGGAATAAATCCTTTTTCAAATGCTTCAGCTTTGCGGGTATCCAAAATCAAAGCTCCGTTTTTCAGCTCGGTTTTGAATTCAGCCAGTGAGAGTGGTCGGTTATTTGCCTGAATCACATTGTCTATGGAGTTATATCCTTCTTTATTGATACGTGCATCTTCAAAGAAATAACTGGGTGGCGGTAGTATGCCATCTGTTACTTGCTCGATAAATTGATCGCGCGTTTGATCTTTCAGTGCATAATTAAATTTCTTTTGTTCGCCAACGGTGGAGAATGTTTCCTTGCCAATGTTTTTTCCGCAAGCAGAACCGGGACCATGTGCCGGATATACGATCACTGCATCCGGCAAGGTTTTGATTTTTTGATTGAGTGAATCATACAGCATGCTCGCTAATTCTTCGCGCGACATCACGCCATCCAGCAAGTCAGGTCTTCCTACATCGCCCACAAATAAGGTGTCTCCTGTAAAAATTGCGTGCTCTTTTTTATTTTCATCCAATAACAAATAACATGACGATTCCGGTGTGTGTCCGGGCGTGTGCAAAACTTTGAAGGTGAGTTTGCCCAATTTAAACTCTTGGCCATCTTTCGCGCTAATGATGTCGTAGTTCGTTTTGGCCATCGGGCCATACACAATCGGTGCGTTTACTTTTTTCGATAAATCGATATGGCCGGAAACAAAATCGGCATGGAAGTGAGTTTCAAAAATATATTTGATTTTGGCATTTCTGCGGTTAGCCAGTTCGGTATAGGGTTCTGTTTCGCGAATGGGGTCAATAATCGCGGCCTCACCTTCTGATTCGATGTAATAGGCGGCCTCGGCCAAACAATTTGTATAGAGCTGTTCGATGTACATAGTTCGCTGTATTTTTTCGTTACCCTTTGGTGGGGTTTTGAGTTAACGGTACAAATCTCCAAAAAATTCCCTAATATCTTGTTAGTGCCTACATTTGTACTGAAAATTTGTGGTAAATCCTTAGATTATCAGAATTGTTATCCAATGAAGTTAATTCCATTTTTTCTGGCTTGGCTCTTATCTGCGTCTTTGCATGCAGAAGGCTACTTGCTATTTGAGGAAAATGGAAAGAAAGGCATTAAGAACGAACAAGGTCAAGTGGTTATACCCGCATCATTCGATGCGTTGGGCTGGTCGGATGGAAGTTTTTCGGTGATCGGTCAAACCACCGGCTACCGTCTCAAAGAACAATGGGGGTTGATCAATCTCAACAAAGAATTTATCACACAACCACTCTACACACAACTCATCTACAAAAGTGGCGAGTACATCATCGCCCGAAAAAAAATAAACCCGATTGCTGATAAAGTAGGTTGCATTTCCTTACAGGGAGAGATGCGTATTCCATTTGTTTATGATGGTATTGAAATCAATGGGTTGCGCGCCATCGTTTTTAATTTGAAAGGTGCGCACTTCGAATTTGGGTTAGTCAATCTACAAAATCAGGTGATCATTCCGCTGCAATACAAAAACATTGCATCGCTGGGAACCTTGCGCTATGCAGTTCAAAACCGTGACAACAAAATTGCTTTGTTCAGCGAAGACGGAAAATCTATTACCGATTTTAGTATCGACAGTCTTTCGCAATTTTATAAAGGCTACTCGATCATTTATCAAAAGGGATTACAGGGACTGATCAATCGCGAAGGTGAAATCAAAGTTCCAATCCATTACAGTCGAATAAAAATTACCGAGTCAGGTGCCATACAAGTTCAATTACCCGGAGAGTGGAAATACCTCAATCACAAGAATGAAGAACTATCCAAAATCATTGCCGATGATTTAGTTTCCGTTTCACAGCATCGCAGTATTATTTTTCTCGGAGGTAAATATGGTTTGCTGGACGAACGCAACCGAATCATTTTGCCGCTGCAATGGAGCAGCATGCAAGAAGTGAAGCCATCTGTTTTTTTAGTAGGCAACAAAAACAAACTAGGAGTTATTGATGCCGATGGAAAAAGTATTCTTCCGGTTGTTTACGATTCCATTCAACTCACGCCTGTCGGCTATCGGGCGCTTGAAAAGAACGAAGGCTGGCAGTTGACGAACACGTCCGGAGAAATCATTACCCAAAAAAAATACGAGGTTTTAAATCGCTTCAATGGATCAAGTTGGGTTGTGCGCAGTCGCGGATTTTATGGTGTAGTCAATACCAAAGGCGAAGAGTTTATTCATTGTGTGTTCGATTCCATTGGCGATCGCACTTCTAATTATGTCGCAGTAAAATTCAAAAATCAATACGGCATCATCAACCACCGCGAAAACTGGAAGTTAGCTCCCCAACCTTTTCCCATTCAACTCGCCAATGATGCGTGCTACCTTGTTCGAGAAAAAGAAAATTCATTTCTCAAAAGCTTTGATGGAAAAGTAATTTCATTTACACCCTACCGTGTAAAGTTCGAGCCAACACATTGGGTGGAAATTCTTCCGGATGGCAGACAAAACAAATTCGATTATAGTGGCATGCGCTACGTGCCAGTGTCTTCCGCGGAAGCGTTCGCAACTCCGGTCACCAAAGAGTTTCAACTGAGCGAGGGTTTGTTGGGTATTTGCAGAGACGACAAGTTTGGATTTGTGGACGCACGTGGCAGCTTGGTGATAGCCAATCGCTACGATAGCGTGGCCGACTTTAGAGAAGGTTTGGCACCGGTTAAATTGATAGGCAAGTGGGGTTTTCTCAACAAGCAAGATCAACTGGTCATTCAGCCCAATTATGAAGCAGTTACTCCCTTTTACAACGGCTTTTCGATTGTGAAGCGCAATGGCAAGACCGGTGTAATCAACGCGAGTGGCAAGCCGGTGCTCGATGTAAAATATGAGTCGATTCAGCGTCTACCGGACGGGAAGTTTTTGTTTAAAATCAAGGGATTGTTTGGCCTGGCTTCCGCCACGGGTCTTATTTTAATTGAAGCTCGTTTTGATCACTTAGCAGAAGTGAAAAGCGGCTTTTTGTTGGTAAGTCAGGCCGGAAAATGGGGCCTTTTAACTACCGATGGTATAGATGTAATTCCGCTTTTCTACGATAAACTGGAATATCATACGGCCAACGATCATTTTTTGGCCATGCGAAACCCCGAGTGGCGGGAAATCCTGCCCGATTGAAGAAAAGACTGCCTTGCCGCCCATAAAAACACCCTTTTTGGATCAAACAATTAATTCTATCTTTACAATCTTAATTTAATTTTATGAGCACACTATTTTTGATTGGAATGCCGGGCATGGGCGAGTGGGTAGTAATCGGCTTGTTTGTGTTGATTTTCTTCGGTGCAAAAAAAATACCTGAGTTTGCCAAAGGATTAGGCAAAGGCATTCGTGAGTTTAAAGATGCCGTGAAGGACGTGAAGAAAGAGGTGAACGATGCAGGCAAGGAAGTGCCTAAGATTGATCAGGAATAAGCATTGAAGCCTTACTCGAATTTCGCGCAAGTCCAGCACGATCTTCAAAATGGAATCACTTCTTGTCGGGAGTTGGTCACTTATTTTTTGACCAACATCGACAAGAAAAAACACCTCAACGCATTTCTAAGTGTCTATCATGAAGAAGCTTTGCAGCGTGCAGAAGCCATTGATCTCAAAATAAAAAACGGAACCGCTGGTAAACTGGCTGGCCTGGTGGTTGGCCTCAAGGATGTGCTTTGCTACAAAGATCATCCTTTGCAAGGCAGCAGCCGCATTTTAGATGGCTTTATCTCTCAGTTTAATGGCACAGCCGTTCAACGCCTTTTAGATGCCGATGCCATCATCATCGGTCGGCAAAATTGCGATGAATTTGCCATGGGCTCTTCCAACGAAAACTCTGCATTTGGCCCTGTTCTCAACGAAATTGACCCTACTCGCGTGCCGGGTGGTTCGTCCGGTGGTTCGGCAGTAGCAGTGATGGCCGATTTATGCCACGTTTCCCTAGGCTCTGATACCGGAGGCTCTGTGCGCCAACCAGCTGCCTTCTGTGGAATTGTCGGTTTGAAGCCAACTTATTCACGCATTTCACGCCACGGACTGATTGCGTACGGTTCATCATTTGATTGCATTGGCATTTTTTCGAAAAGCGTAGATGATGTAGCATTGGTATTAGAAGTGATAGCCGGTGCCGATGAGTTTGACAGCACTGTATCTCAAAAACCGGTGCCTTCGTATTCGGTAGTTGCTGCTCCATCCAAAAAATTCAAGATCGCCTACATGCGCGACACATTGAATTCTTCGGCATTGCAACCGGAGATTCAACAAGCCATTCAACGAAAGTTAGATTTGTTGAAAAGCGATGGACACACAGTGGAAGCGATTGATTTTCCATTGAATGAATATGTGTTGCCCACCTATTACATTTTAGCCACAGCTGAAGCGAGTTCTAATCTTTCGCGCTACGATGGAGTGCGCTATGGTTATCGCAGTTCTAATACAACCGATCTGGCCTCGATGTATAAAAAAACAAGGGCCGAAGGATTTGGGAAAGAAGTGCAGCGCAGAATTTTGCTCGGTACATTTGTATTGAGTGCCAGTTATTATGATGCCTACTATTCTAAGGCACAAAAAGTGAGGCGTTTGATTCGTGATGGGATGAAAGAAATTTTTCAATCCTACGATTTTATTATTACACCCACTACGCCTACCACAGCATTTAAATTGGGCGAGCATTCAGATAATCCGGTAGAAATGTACTTGGCCGATTTATTTTCCGTTCAGGCTAATGTAGCCGGAATTCCGGGCATTTCGGTGCCCTGTGGCAAAGATCAACAAGGTTTGCCAATTGGCATCCAAGCGATGGCCGATGACTTTGAGGAAGAAAAACTGTTTCAATTCTCAAAGATATTGCTGAACTTACAGTGATTTTTTCCGTGAAGGAGGCAGAGGCGGACTATTTTTTAAACTTTATGACTATTTGGGTATGGAAAAAGATAATTTATTCAGGCGATTGACTATTCAACTCTGCGGAGTATCGCTGGTTTTGATTTCATTTTCTTCCATAGCACAAGATATTATTGTGAAGGATACGCTGGCAGGTGATTTAATACTGCCGATTGATACTACGGCTACGCTGTTGTTGCCTAACAATCTGGAATACATTCCGGCCGATGCTACTCCGCAGTTAATTGCTGATCGATTGGGTTGTTTGCAACAAACTATTGAGTTGACATACAACAGTAAAGTACAATCATTCATTGACTATTTTACGATTCGCGATCGGGAGTATACCCGCATGGTGCAACGAAGAAAGGATTTATATTTTCCGCTATTCGAAAAGAAACTTAAAGAATATAATCTGCCGGATGAGCTAAAATACTTGTCTATCATAGAGTCAGGACTTAATCCCCGAGCTACTTCGCGCGCTAGAGCGGTAGGCTTGTGGCAGTTTATGTCAGGCACAGGCCGTTACATGGGGCTGAGCAATGATTGGTACATTGATGAGCGCATGGATCCGGAGAAATCCACCGATGCCGCGTGCCGCTACTTAGCACAATTGTACGGCATGTTTCATGATTGGCATTTGGTATTAGCGGCTTATAACTCAGGGCCGGGCACCGTTCGCAATGCTATTCGAAGAAGCGGATACAAGAAAAACTTTTGGGAAGTTTATGCGCGCCTTCCGCGAGAAACAAAATCGTATGTGCCACAATTCATCGCCATCATTTACGCGATGAATCATACAGAAGAACATAATTTGGTTGAATTGGCTAAAGAAGAAGTGCCACCACACGATACCATTCATGTAAAGCAATTTTTGCACTTCGAAACATTTGCCAACTTAACAGGCACTTGTTTAGAAGATATGCAACGTCTCAATCCTTCGGTCATGCGTAGCGCATTGCCAGACAATGGAAAGAATCATGTGATTAAGATTCCGGTGTGGGCGAAGTCTTCGCTGGAGCAAAACCGCCAGTTCATTTTAGATTCATCCTCTCGTATTGGCAAGAAGGAATTGGAATCTTTGGCTAAAAATATGGCCGGGAGTACTTATGGTCGTGAAGTTCAAATGTATAAAGTTCGGTCGGGCGATGTATTGGGTTCGATTGCCGAGCGTTTTGGCGTACGCGTAGCCGATTTGAAAAAATGGAATAGCTTGTCGGGTAATACGATTCGAACAGGACAGCGACTGAGTATTTGGACTTACCCGGTACGGATTTCAGCTTCGGCCAGATCGTTGAATTCTCTGATTCCGGCAAATTCAAAAACTTATACCGTTCAACCCGGTGATACATTGTGGGAAATTTCCAAAAAGCTTCAGGGGGTATCGGTCGAAAAGTTGAAAAGCCTCAACAAACTAAAGGGAAATAAGCTGAAGCCAGGTCAAAAGCTAGTCATCGGCTAAATACTCAACAATCCCCTTGCCATTGCTGTTTCTTCTTGTGACATTTCGATGTCTTAGGGATTCTAGTATTCGATTCTCACTTTCCATGAAAATGAAAAATTTATTGATTCTGATAGTGGCAGTTGCCATGTTCTCGTCTTGTTCTGACCCAAAAGGGGGCGGCACCAGTGGCCCACCGGCATCGGGCTTACCTGGAGATATGTACTTAATCATGGATTCCGCCCAATGGAAAGGGCCGCTCGGCCAATTGATTGATTCAACGTTTACACGGAATATGCAGGTGCTCAATCGAACTGAGCCTATCTTCAGAATGCGCTGGATTGATCCTCGCAAATTAAACTTTGTATTAAAACAGAGAAGGAATTTGATTTTTGCCGTTACCCTGGATCAGAATTCAGCCGGTGCGAAGCGAGTTCGTGGCATGTTTACAAAACAATCTATCGATCGGATAAAATCCGATACTTCCTTTTTCATGACAACCTCCAGTAATTTGTTTGCCAAAGGACAAGAAGTAATGTTTTTGGTAGGATCAAGTGAGGAGAAGTTGATCAAGAAAATAAAAAATAACCAAGATAAAATCACTGCTCATTTTGATCGCGCAGAGGTAAACCGACTCACCTCTACGCTGTTTAAGTCTGGTCAACTGAAAGGTGTGACAGATTTAATGCGGAAAAATATGCAGGCAGAAATTCGAATTCCTTTTGGTTTTGATTTAGTAACAGCAGAAAATGATTTCATCTGGGCAAGACAAATAAATCCTAAAGATGACAAAGACATTTTCATTGCCCGAAAGCCTTACCGATCGATTGAGCAATTTCGAAAGGACAGCCTGATTGCTTTTCGTGACCAAGTTTGTAAGAAACACTTATTTGGTGATCCGGAACGGCTCCAGTCTTACTTGGTAACAGAAACTAAAATTTCATATAAACCGGTAATGACGCGCGAAGTGAACTTCCATGGTAAATATGCGGTGGAGATGCGTGGATTATGGCGCACGAATAACCTTACCATGGGAGGGCCTTTTCTATCCTATACACTGGTTGATGAGAAGAATGGTCTACTTTATTATATTGAAGGATTTACCTATGCCCCTGGAAAAGAACAACGCGAAATCATGCGAGAGCTTGATGTTATCTTAAATACTTTTAAGTTTACGGGGAAATAGCGAATCGGCTAAAACCCAAGTAATGGCGTTATTTTTTATTTTTTCCATAGTACTAGTAATTCTTGCTTTTATCGTTTGGCATTCCTATCGGCAGGATTCGCAAGATGCCATTTCGAATTTAATGAAGGCAATGGAAGAATCGAAGGTGCGTTTAATCAAAAAAAATGAACAGTTTGATGCGGAATATATTTTTTGGCGTCAGCATGTGGAGGCACTTGAGAAAGAGATTCAGCAGTTAAAAGAAAAATATAACAGCCGAGCTATTGTCCAAAACCCAGAAGATTTTGTTCGCCTTTCCGAGGAGGAAAACGTTTTTGCTATTGATGAAATTATATATTTTGAACGTACACGAATTTCTCGTGAATTGCATGATGACTTGGTTCAAAAATTGGCTGCAGCTCGTCTTACATTAGAGCACGCCAATTTATATCCCATGCGATCGGAAGTGTCGGCTGATATAAGTAAAGCCATGCAGACATTGGAATTAGCAGTAAGTGGCATTCGTTATTACATCTCAAATGAACTGCAACCTGATTTTAACCGCCTTAAGTTGGCGGAAGTGATTCAGCGATTATGTAATTCTATGGATCGAATCATTGGACGTAAACTTTGCATTGAAATAAAAAACCCCGAAAGAGAGTTTCCTATTGCACCTGAGGTGTTACGTGAATTATTTCGAATTACTCAGCAAGCAATTCAAAACTCTATTACGCATTCGATGGGTAAAAACATCTTTATTATCATTTGCTGGGGTGAAGAGCTATTTATCGAGATCAAAGACGATGGAGTGAGTTTTATACGCAGACAAAAGAATACTGGTTCGCAAACCATGAATAGCCGAGCCAAACGGATTGGTGCAAAGCTCGATTTTGTCATTAATTCCAAAGGATTGGTGGTGGAATTGCGCCTGCCAAGGCCATTAAAGTAAGCCGTTTCGAAGCACATACGCTATCAACTCTGTGCTGTTTTTTGTGCCTGTTTTATGCAAAAGCCGTTTCCGGTGATCTTCAATAGATGATTGTTGAAGCCCCAGGTTCGCTGCAATTTCTTTGGTAGCCAGTCCTTCGCATAGTAAGCGTAAAATATCAAAATCGCGAGGAGTAAGATTAAGTGTGGATCGAAAATCAGCATTTGTTGGGTTCACTTTAGAGTTTGAGTAGAACTTTCCTGCCAATATCGTTTCCATAGCCTGATTAATTTCCTGAATACCTGTATGGTGCTTTAAAAGAATTCCGTGCACACCGGCATGTTTCAAATCAGCAAGTGTAGAAGCTTCATGGTAACCGGTCATCCCAATCAAAAGCAACCGAGGGTATTCTTTGCGTAAACGTAAAATAAGTTGTATTCCGTCTGTTTGGGGCATACGGGCATCAATAAAAGCAACTTGAATCGAATGTTTGCGAATAATGGAAATACCCTCTTCTGCCGATATGGCCTCCCACGCTTTTTTAATATGCAAAGACCCGGTCAGAAGATGAGCAAATGACTCAGCAAAGAGTTTTGCGTCATCAACTACGAGTGCATTTACTTTTTCCATATCAGTTTTTAGCAAGATACTCCAAGAATGGGGTATAGTCCATACCCCATTTACGGGGTAGTATATTGACAATGATTGTTTAATTGACGAAGTTTTCCTTGTATTTAAGACGGCAAGATTTTTCGTGTTGGTAATTTATATTTTCAGCGAATGCATTGATATGAAATAACTTAAATGAAGAGAGACCAAATGACAAACAGATTGTTTCAAATTTATCCTTCTCAACAAATGAACACACAACAAACCAATCTGCCCAGTGAAATTATAACTGATGTCAATACAAACGCAATTCATCTATCAAATGGTTGGCCTATTTACCATGCGTTTAACTCTACCAACCTTGTAGTCGTTTCAGGTGTTTCATTTGCATTCACGGGACAACGGCATCCGCTGCTTCATTTGAAAATGACTTTCAAACGAGGTGAACTTACTGGATTGATTGGGGCGAATGGCAGCGGTAAAACCACATTGATGAAACTGCTCAATAAAGAATATATACCCACAGACGGAATTGTTTTAGTAGACGGTATTCATTGGTCACATTTTGAAATCAATACCTGGCGTGAGCAAGTTGGTTTCGTTCATGGAGACCATGAGATCTACAAGGATACTATTTTGTACAACATTGCACTTAGTCACCATCCAGACGATTCAAAAGAAGTCGTCAGCTTTTGTTTGCGAACTGGGTTTTCTAAATATTTTCAGGAATTTCCACGTAGCTATCTTACCAATTTAGGTACTAAGGGATTTCAACTTTCTTCGGGATATCGGCAATTGATTCTTTTGGCTCGCGAACTTTTTAAGCAACCTCAAATCTTACTTTTAGATGAGCCCACTATGGGCCTTGATCGCAAAATGGAAACTTTTGTGATGAATTTGCTCAATAACGAAAAGCAGAATCGCATTGTAGTGATTTCAACCACACAAACTGATCTCGCCCAAAAGTGCGACCATGTGGTTTTGCTCGAAAAGGGTATAGTAGCTTTTGCCGGTGCGCCTCGTGATCGATTGATTACAGAGAAACTGGAGTTTGATACAAATCTTGGAGCATCTACATTCCGCTAGCCCGAAGGGCAGCCTTCCATTTGGCTAGTCAAGTCATTTCAGCAAGCCTTGTTGTCTCGGTGATAAATCGTAAATTTCGATCTTTACCGAAATAGAAATGTCTATAAAAATTCGCAAACAAGATGCCCTCGATTATCATACCCAAGGGCAGCCGGGCAAGATTGAAGTAGTGCCCACCAAACAATTAAGTACCCAATTTGAACTGGCATTGGCTTATTCACCGGGAGTAGCCGAACCGTGCAAAGAAATAGCTGCTAACAAAGAAGATGTTTACAAATACACCAGCAAGGGAAACTTGGTAGCCGTCATTTCCAATGGCACAGCCGTATTAGGGCTCGGAAACATAGGCCCTGAAGCTAGCAAGCCTGTGATGGAGGGCAAAGCTGTATTGTTTAAAAAATATGCGGGCATTGACAGCTTCGATATTGAAATTGACGAAGAAGACCCAGATGCTTTTATCAAGATTGTAAAATCACTCGAACCAACTTTTGGTGCAGTTAATCTGGAAGACATTAAAGCCCCGGAATGTTTCAAAATTGAAACTGAGCTGCGTGAGAAAATGAACATTCCCATCATGCATGATGACCAGCACGGCACTGCGATTATTTCCAGTGCGGCACTGATTAACGCACTGCTGGTAGTAGGAAAGAAAATTGAGGAAATAACACTCGTGGTGAATGGCGCAGGCGCAGCGGCAGTGTCTTGCACGAAATTATATCTGGCACTTGGTTTGAAAAAAGAGAACCTGATCATGTGCGACAGCAAGGGAGTCATTCATAAAGATCGCCCAGGCTTGGATGCCAGTAAGCTAGAGTTTGCCACCACACGTAAAGTCAATTCTTTGCAAGAAGCGATCAAAGGTGCCGATGTTTTTCTTGGACTTTCTGTGGCAGATATCCTTACCCCACAAGATATTTTATCGATGGCTAAAGACCCGATTGTGTTCGCATTAGCCAACCCTAATCCGGAAATTGCCTACGATCTTGCCAAAAAAACAAGGCCTGATTTAATCATGGGTACGGGACGATCCGATCATCCTAATCAGGTAAATAACGTACTCGGGTTTCCTTACATTTTCCGCGGTGCGTTGGATGTGCGCGCCACCGAAATAAATGAGGCTATGAAGCTGGCTGCTGTGCATGCTTTGGCGGAACTAGCTCGTGAGCCTGTGCCTGATATTGTATTTCAGGCATACGGTATTGATAAGATTCAATTTGGCCGTGAGTACCTGATTCCTAAACCTCTTGATCCCAGATTAATTACCACCGTTTCTCCGGCTGTTGCCAAAGCTGCCATGGAATCGGGGATAGCTAAAAATCCAATTTCGGATTGGCAAAAATACCACACGGACTTATTGAAGAGAATCGGCATCGACCAGAAGCTTACTTCGCGTGTGATTGATTTGGCGAAGAAAAAGCCGAAACGAATTTTATTTGCCGAAGCAGATCACATCAAAATTTTAAAGGCTGCACAAATTTTACAAGACGAAGCCATTGCTATTCCCGTTCTGCTGGGCAGTCGTGTGGATATTGAGCGGTTGATAAAAGAACATAATCTGGATTTGAGTGGCTGTGAGATTGTTGACCCGCGTGAAGAAAAAGAATTGACGGCCACCTATGCCAAAGCTTATTTTGAAAAGCGTTCCCGCAAGGGAGTGACGGTGAAGGAAGCCGAGCGACAAATGCGCGATCGTAATGCATTTGGTGCAATGATGGTGGAATTTGGTAAAGCAGACGCGCTCGTTTCAGGTCTCACGAAAGATTACTCAAAAACAATTTTGCCATCACTGCAAATCATTGGAATGAGTAAGGGTGTGAAGCGTGTTGCAGGCATGTACATCATCATGAATAAAAAAGGAACATTCTTTTTTGCTGATTGTACAGTAAATGTAAACCCAACAGCCGATGAGTTAGTCGGCATTATCGGATTGGCGGCACGAGGTGTGAAATTCTTTGACATTGAGCCGCGTGTGGCTGTGCTATCTTATTCCAACTTTGGATCAAGCAAAGGCGAAATTCCCGAGAAGGTTCAAGAGGCTGTGAAATTGGCCAAGGCAAAATATCCAGAACTGATTTTGGATGGCGATATTCAGGCCAACGTAGCTTTTGATACTGAACTACAACGCGAAAATTATCCGTTCAGTGCATTAGCGAAGGATGGTGCGAACACACTCATCTTCCCTAATCTGGCTTCTGGAAATATTGCTTACAAGTTGTTGATGGAAATTGGAGGAGCAGAAGCTATCGGCCCTATTTTGTTGGGAATGAAAAAACCGGTGCATGTATTGCAATTAGGTAGCTCCATTCGCGATATTGTCAATATGGCTGCCATTGCGGTGGTGGATGCACAGTTGCATGAAAAGAATGAACACCTTTAATTTTATTGATTAACTTAATTCGTTGATTCGGTAATTCGATAATTAACGAATAATCGAATCAACACATTAACGAATTAGATGATAGCCTACTTAAAAGGAAAACTGGTTTACAAGGACCCATCGCATGCGATTATCGAGGTGAACGGGGTGGGGTATCAGGTCAATATTTCACTCAATACATTTGCTGAAATAAAAGACAAGGAAGACATTCGATTATCGACCTACTTCCATGTGCGCGAGGATGCCCAGATTCTATTTGGGTTTGCTACTGAAGCGGAGAAGCAAATGTTTCAGTATTTGATCTCCGTCAATGGAGTTGGTCCTACCACGGCACTGGTGGTATTGTCATTTTTACCACCCGAAGAATTGAAAGCCGCGATCATTCGCGAAGATGCCCCGGCCCTTCAAGCCGTGAAAGGAATTGGCGGAAAAACCGCTCAAAGATTAATCCTGGAATTGAAGGATAAACTAAAGAAAGATAGCCTCGAAGAAATGCCAGGAAATACGGGTTTGGTGCGCAATACTGTTCGCCACGAGGCGTTAAGTGCCTTGGTAACTTTGGGTATTGCTAAACCTGCTGCGGAGAAGAGTGTGGATGCCGTGCTGAAAAAGTCTGGAAATACCATTAGTTTAGAAGAGCTTGTCAAACAAGCATTAAAAAACGCCTAAATACGATTGATAGTAATTACTCGGAAGATGAACTTCAGTTTCGGACTGGCATTTTGCCTTTTCGCACTGACAATTTTGCCCGAAGTAAATGCACAAAGCGACACCACGAAGTCAAAATCGGACACTACTAAGGTAAAAATCATCAATCCTTACCGCCCCAGCTATCGGCCTACCGACCGCTATGGAGATCCGTTCTCAAATTATTCCAGCTATTCCCCGCTTTTCTTAAAAAACCCAAAAAGCTTCAACCTCGATGTGCAGTTTGACTCAGGTATGAACTACAACATTCGGGAGCGCATTGGTAAAGTAAACTTTCGCCCCAATTCGTCCATGTCGTTTCGCGATTTCAGCTCGCAGCAAGATCAACTCTTTCGCAAACAATATTGGCAAACTAAAAGTCAGGCGCTGGATGGCGTAAGTGCTGTGAGCGGACGAAACCTCTTGCCCAAGTTGTATGTGAGTCCTATTCTCGATCGTATTTTTGGTGGAAGCTATGTAGAGTTGGTGCCTCGTGGAAATGTGATCCTCGATTTAGGCGCGTCTTTTCAAACCATCAATAATCCTTCTATTCCCATTCGCCAGCAAAGCAATGGTGCATTTGAGTTCGATCAGCAAATCAGTTTGAATGTAACCGGTAAGGTAGGAGAGAAGCTAAAGGTCACTACCAACTTTGATAACAACAACTCCTTCGATTTTCAAAACAACATGAAGGTGGAATACACCGGCTTCAAAGAAGACTTGTTAAAGAAACTGGAAATAGGTAATGTGGGCTTGCCTCTCAACAACAGTTTAATTCAAGGATCCCAAAATTTGTTTGGTATCAAAGCGCAGTTGCAGTTTGGTAAACTCTTTGTTACGGCTGTTGCCACTACGCAACGAGGCAAGCAATCGTCCGTGCGTGTAGCAGGCAATTCCAACGGCACATCGCAAGGCCGCCCTTTTGAGATTGTGGGCTCCAATTATGATGAGAACCGTCACTTTTTCTTAGGCCACTTCTTTCGCGATAATTATGAAAGCTGGCTAAGTAGTCTGCCGCAAGTTTTCACGGGTATCAATATTACCCGCATCGAAGTGTACTCCATCAACCGATCCAACGACACGCAAACCAACCGCGATGTAGTAGGCTTTATGGATATGGGTGAAAGCGATCGCATCTACAGAAAGAATTTACTATCCCCAATAGGTACCAACGTGCCGACACATAATGGAGCCAATAATCTTTTTTCATTGATTCCTACTAAGCCCAATTCCGATAACATCAATGATCAGTTGGTGGCACAAGGACTTGCGAATGGCACCGATTTTGAAAAAATTACGAGTGCACGAAAATTGGCTGCGACAGAGTTTTCTTTCAACAGCCAATTGGGTTATATCACATTACAACGCAAACTACAAAATGATGAAGCCCTTGCCGTGGCATTTGAATATACCTACAATGGTCAGGTTTATAAAGTGGGCGAACTGACCGAAGACTACTCCAGCAAAGATCCAAAAGAGGTGGTTTTGCTAAAACTTTTGCGACCACGAAAAGTATCCGTAAAAGATAATAACAAACAAATCATACCTACTTGGGATTTGATGATGAAGAACATTTATAGCCTCAATGTTTCTTCGCTTACTCGCGATGGCTTTCAACTTCGAATGATCTACCGCGATGACCGAACCGGTATCGACAATCCGCAATTGCAAGACGGAACCGTTTCGCGCACTCGACAATTGATTCAGGTTTTTGGTTTGGATCGATTGAATCCGTACAACGACCCTCAACCCGATGGAAACTTTGACTTTGTGGAGGGGATTACCGTCAATACCAGTACGGGCTTGATCATCTTTCCATTTCTTGAGCCGCTAAATAAACCACTTCGGAATTTATTCAAATCAGAAAATAACCTCGCGGTAGAAATTTCGCTGCGCGATAAGTACCTCTACGATACGTTGTATCATACCACGAAGGCTGAGGCTGAATTGGTGGCTACTAAAAATAAATTTTGGATTGTGGGGTCGTTCCGAGCCGGAGCCGGTAAAGAAATTGTCATTCAAGGATTTAACATTTCACAAGGATCTGTCAAAGTCTATGCGGGTGGTACACCCTTGCGCGAAGGAGTGGATTATTCTGTTGATTACACGTTTGGAAAAGTAACGATTTTGAATGATGGTATACTAAGTTCCGGTAAAGACATCGATATACAATATGAACAACAAGATCCATTTGCGTTTCAAACTCGCTCACTGTTGGGTACGCGTTTCGACTACAAATTGAATGACGACATCAATTTAGGAGCTACGTTTTTGTATTACAACGAGCGGCCACTGATTTCCAGAAATCTAATCGGAAGCGAACCGGCCCAAAACATTCAATACGGTTTAGATTTCAACATGAAGAAAGATTCACGCATCTTAACAAAGATGGTAGATGCGCTTCCATTCTTGCAAACCAAGGAAACCTCTTCTGTTACTCTCAACGCAGAGTTCGCGCAACTTTTGCCAGGCACTTCAAATGTGATAGATGGTGAGGGCACATCGTTCATTGATGATTTTGAAAATACCATTACACCTTACAGCCTGATGGCTCCGCAGGGATGGAAGCTGGCGGCTGTACCAACGAATGATGTGAAATTTGATGAAGCTCTTGGACAGACAGATAATATCGCTGCGGGGCATAATCGTGCCAAACTCGCTTGGTACCAAGTGGATAATTTGTTTTATCGCGAAGGGGGTAGCTTTAAGCCAGGTAATATCACACAGCAGGATTTGAAGAATCACTATACGCGTCCAGTGTTGCCACAGGAAATTTTTCCAGGTCGTGATGCCTTTGTAGGAAATTTTTACGAACCCATTTTTGACATTGCTTACTTTCCCAACGAACGGGGACCTTACAACTATAACCCTGGTTTTGCAGGTTTGGACTTCAGAAGGAAATGGGGAGGTATCACCACAGCTGTGCGAAATGAAGTTGACTTTGATAAAGCGAACATAGAGTACGTGGAGTTTTGGATGATGGATCCGTTCATCAATAATGCAAACGGAGTTGTTTTAGACGGAGATAAAAATAAACCCAATGTTACCGGTGGTAAAATGATTTTACACTTGGGTACTATTTCAGAAGATGTTACCCGCGATGGTAAACATGGCTTTGAAAATGGATTGCCGCGCGATGGAAGCTCAACGGGAATAACTACAACATCTTGGGGTAAGGTCACAACCTTACAGTATCTCAATAATGCATTTGATAGCAGTCCTACCTCTCGAGCTAATCAGGATGTAGGTATGGATGGATTAAACGATGCTGAAGAGATAACCAAGTTTGGTTCGTTAGTCACTGGCGATGACCCGTCAGCCGATAATTTCAAATATTTTCTTGGGCAAGAATTCGATGACAAGGACGCCAAAATATTGGAGCGTTATAAAAACATCAACGGTCAGGATGGCAATTCGCCCATCGTTACAGGCTCGCAGTCATTTGCGCAATCGGGAAGTCCCCTGCCGGATAACGAAGATTTAAATCAGGATAATACGCTGTCAGAAAAAGACGAAGAGTATTATTCGTACAATATTGAATTACAACCCGGTCAATTGGAGGTTGGAAAGAAATTTATTGTCGACAAAATTACTCCTTCGGTAGAGGGGTTTGCAAACGGAGAAGTGACGTGGTATTTGTTTCGAGTGCCGGTTCGAAATTTTGACAGCAAGACGGGCGAGATCAATGGATTCAAATCAATCCGATATGCACGCTTGATTCTGACAGAATTTCAAGATCCGGTGGTATTACGTATGGCCAACTTCCGAATGATTGGCAATCGCTGGAGACGCTATACAGAAACATTGGCTGAAGCAGGCTTATCCACAGCCAACGATCCGAATCTGGATAACTTTATTGTATCTGCAGTTAACATTGAGGATAACGCCCAACCCGATTCTAAAAAGCCTGGGTATGTGGAGCCGCTCAACCGCGATCGAGATATCACGTCTGTTCAACAACGAAGACTCAATGAGCAATCCGTTCAAATGTGTGTTACAGATTTAGCCGATGGCGATGCACGGGCGATCTACAAAAATGTGTCCCTTGATTTTTTTAATTACGGTCGATTGAAATTGTTCTTAAGTGCGCATGATCAAACGCTAACTGCACAAGACAATCAACTGAGAGCATTTGTCCGACTTGGTTCTGACTTTGATCAGAATTATTACGAGATAGAATTACCGCTGAAGATTACACCACCCGGTGTGCGAGATGCGGCAACGGTGTGGCCCGATCAAAACCAAATTGACTTAGATCTCAATGAATTGTATGCACTCAAAGTACAGCGCGATCGGGAGAATTATTCGCTCAGCACGATTTACCCGCTCGGGGCCGGGCGACAAGCCGGTAAACACTCTCTTCGAATTTTAGGTAGACCGGATTTAGCACAGGTAAAAGTGATGATGATCGGTGTGCGCAATCCACGCACAGGCGATGCAAAACCGCTGAGCATTTGTTTATGGGCAAACGAATTGCGATTGACAGACTTTGATCAGACGGCAGGTATTGCAGCAAACTTAGTGGTGAATACTAAATTGGCGGATCTGGGAAATCTTTCAGGTTCATACCGCCATATAGGTTTTGGATTTGGAGGAGTACAATCAAAAATAGCAGAACGTGCTCGCGGTGAGACCAACGCATTTGACATATCTGGCACTATCAATGTAGATAAACTGCTACCGCCAAATCTTGGCTTGAAGATACCGATGTTCTTCAGCTACGAGAGCAATGTCATTAGCCCGAATTTCGATCCCGCCAATCCGGACGTGCGGCTGGCGGCCGCGCTCAAGTCGTTTAATACGGAAGGTGAGAAAAGTGCCTACTTACAATTGATTCAAGATAGAACCACCAGTCGAAGTATCAACTTTACCAATGTGCGGAAAGTAAAGGTGAAAAAGGATGCGAAGTCACATATCTATGATATAGAAAACTTTTCATTCACTTACGCATACAGTGATCAGACACACACGAATTTTAGTTTGATTACCGATTTGAAGCGAAACATTAAAGGTGTAGTCGCTTGGCAGTATGCCTCTAAGTTCAAAGGCTTTGAACCCTTTAAAGATATCAAGTTGTTTGCCCCGAAGAGTTTACAATTCATAAAAGACTTTAACTTCAATCCGGTGCCGGCCTCGATATCGGTGCGGGCAGAATTGGATCGTTCCTACAACGAATTGACCTATCGTAGCTCTATAAAAGATGCCGATGCACAAGCGAATAAACCAAATTATTCGAAGTACTTTGTCTTTAATCGCTACTACAATGTGCGATGGAATTTAACGAAATCACTCAGTCTGGATTACAATGCCACTGTCAATGCAATTATAGATGAGCCTAATGGCGATTTAAGTCATCCGGATTCATTAAAGATTGTGCTTAATAATTTGAAGAACTTCGGGCGGGTTAAGTATCTCGATCAAAACATTACATCAAACTACACTTTACCATTTGATAAGTTCCCTATCACCAATTGGATTTCGGGCGATTACCGATACAGTGCAGGTTATAACTGGAAAGCAGGCCCGCTTGAAAAAAATCCAGCTTTGCAAATCGGTAACACCATTCAAAACTCACGAACGCAAGCATTGACTGGTCGCGTAGACATGGTGAAACTGTATAACAAGATAGGATTTTTGAAAGATGTTAATACACCACCTCGACCACCTGCGCCTACCAATTCCAAAAAGCCAGCCGTGCCGGATACCGTTCGCAGACCGCCTGACCTTAAGGCAGTAAAATTGTTATTGCGTTTGGTGATGTCGCTGCGAAATATAAACGCGAGTTACACCATCAATGAAGGATCTATCTTACCAGGTTTTAACAAAAGTCCTAAGTTGTTTGGGTTCGATCAGGATTGGCAATCGCCAGGTATAGGCTTTTTGTTGGGCGGTCAAGATCCAAACATTGCGAGCAATGCCGGAAAAAATGGATGGCTCACGAAAAATACCAAATTGACTGCGCCATTTACACAAAACCAAAGTACCGAACTCACTTTGCGTGCAAGCCTCGAACCATCAACCGATATAAAAATACAGTTAGATGCACGTAAGAGTACCAATGCTGCTTATCAGGAAATATTCAGGTATGACGAAACTGCTTCCGATTACCTTGGCCTGAGTCCAAGCCGCAATGGATCGTACCGGATTTCATTCATGAGTGTCAATACATCCTTTGAAAACAACTCAAGTATTAATTCAGACGTGTTCAAACAATTTGAAAAGAATCTTGAAATCATCAAGAATCGTTTTCAAACAATCAATGGAGGAAGGGAATATGATATCAAATCCCAGGATGTGTTGATTCCTGCTTTCATTGCCGCTTATTCAGGCTCTTCTGCAGAAACAGTAGGGTTGTCTCCCTTCCCTAAAATACCTATTCCTAACTGGCGATTAGATTATAGTGGATTGAGTAAATTATCTTTTATGAAAGATATCTTTCAGTCAGTGACAATTAATCACGCTTATACATCCAACTATTCAGTAGTAAATTATAGCAACTCCCTGGAATACACGAAACCCGAATACGCGCAATTCCGAAGCCAACTGCAAATCGACAAGCCTATAGAAGGTTATAATTCCGAATACTTTGCGTTGGCAAAAAGTGCCACCACCGATCAGCTCATTCCGCTTTATATCATCAATCAGGTGATGATTAGTGAGGCGTTTCAACCGCTCATTGGTATCAATGCCCGCACCAAGAGTAAACTTAGTTTGAAGTTTGAGTATAAAACGAAGCGAGATGTTTCACTCAACGTGAGCAACGCACAGATCACAGAATTGTCAGGCAAAGATTGGTCGTTTGAAGTGGGCTTCACCAAGAATAACATGAAGTTGCCATTCAAAGATCAGGGCCGCACGATTACATTAAAAAATGACATCACTTTTTTGATGAACATCAGTTTGAGTAATACCCAGACTATTCAGCGAAAAATTGCTGAAGAAAGTGTGATTACAAACGGAAACATAAATTTTCAATTCCGTCCTAATATTCGCTATGTCGTTAACCAAAAGCTGCAAATCACCGCTTATGCGGAACACAGTACCAACGAGCCACTCGTAACCAATTCATATCCACGGTCCAATACCCGCGTAGGTTTTAAGATCATGTTCAATCTGGCACCTTAAGCCACCTTGATTTTCGATCTACAAAATTAAATTCTCAGGTTCGTAGCTCGTGCTTTTTGGTTATTTTTGTGGCCTAAACAAAAAGACCACTATGAACATACCGGCCAACCTCAAATACACAAAAGATCACGAATGGATTGAATTAAATGGCAACACAGCCACTGTGGGCATCACCGATTTTGCTCAAAGCGAATTAGGCGACATTGTGTATGTGGATATTTCATCAGTCGGCAAATCGATTGCACAACACGAGGTTTTCGGTACCGTGGAAGCCGTAAAAACAGTTTCTGATCTTTTCATGCCGGTATCAGGAAAAGTGCTCGAGTTCAACTCAGGTTTAGAAGCTGCGCCTGAAACGGTAAATTCTGATCCTTACGGAAAAGGCTGGATGGTAAAAGTAGAATTAAGCAATGCTGCAGAAGTAGATGGCTTGCTTTCAACCGATCAATACAAGGAACTAATTGGCAAGTAAATCGATTTCATAGGAGATCCCCACAAACATTGGTTTGTGTTGTATTTCGTTTAACAAGTCGCTTTTAGTATGATCGAACTTCCTACCATATCTGCCGAGCAAACTCGCAAACGCAAGCCGGACTGGCTTCGGGTTAAATTGCCCATTGGGCCGGAGTATGCGAAGGTGCGTAAGTTGGTAGATGATCATAAATTGCATACCATCTGCGAAAGCGGCAATTGCCCCAACATGGGCGAGTGTTGGGGTGAAGGCACGGCTACTTTCATGATTTTAGGAAATGTTTGTACGCGTAGCTGCACTTTCTGTGCGGTTGCAACCGGCCGCCCACCGGAATATGATGTTGATGAACCCAAGCGTGTAGCGGAGGCAATCAAATTGATGGGAGTAAAACATGCCGTAATCACTTCCGTAAATCGTGATGAGTTGAAAGACCGGGGTGCTGAGATTTGGTATCAAACCGTAGTGCAGACCAAAGCTTTAAGTCCAACAACTACTATTGAAACGCTGATTCCGGATACGAAAGGAAATTGGGATGCGCTTTATCGCATGATTGAAGGCGGGCAGGAGGTTGTATCTCATAACATGGAAACGGTGGGCAGACTTTATCGCATCGTGCGTCCACAAGCAAAATACGAACGCAGCTTAGAGCAAATCAAACGCACACGCGAGGCAGGCAAACGAACTAAATCGGGAATCATGTTAGGCGTGGGCGAAACGAAAGAAGAAGTATTCAAAGCAATGGACGATCTTGCAGCGAATGGATTGATGATTCTGACGTTAGGGCAATATCTGCAACCGACCAAAATGCACTTAGAGGTAGCAGAGTTTATTCATCCGGATACTTTTGCAATGTATAAAGAAGAAGGCTTGAAGCGTGGACTAAAATATGTTGAATCCGGACCGTTGGTTCGTTCTTCCTATCATGCCGAGCGGCATGTGAATGTGCCTTTGTAATAACTTATTCTTTCAAGTTTCTTAAATGTTCAATATCACCCTGATCTTTCGGACGATTGGTGGCTTCTTTTTCGCGCAGAAGATCTTGGGCATGAATTACTTTAAAAGTCAGCTAAAATCTCAGGATCACGAAAATCAATAGCGGCCATTTTTTGTTATTCGAGTTTGTATTTTGAAACGAAACTGCCAACTGATTAACTCTGGAGAATTCAAGTATCCGGTTGGAGAGCGAATAATTCATACATTAATATTAAACAAAAAAGCACTGACTCATCAGCCAGTGCTTTTTTAGTTGAGGCGGTTATTTCTTATCAACCACCAATCGACCATCCCGATTGGCAACTTCCCATGCCGTGTAGAAAACAATTTTGGCACGCTTGGCGAGCAGATCAAATTCAATTTTACTTACTTCATCGGTTACCTGATGATAATCTTCATGAATACCATCAAAGAAGAACGCGATGGGAATTCCTTTCTTCGCAAAATTCCAATGGTCAGAACGCTTATATAAGTTGGTTGGATGGCTCTCATCATTATACAAATAATCGAAAGCCAATTTGGTATAAGTATTATTATTACGTTCATTGATTTCATGCAGTTCGCTGGAAAGTTTATCCGATCCGATCACGTACACATAATCCGGTTTGTCTTTGTGCTCCGGATCGCGTCTGCCCACCATGTCAATATTTAAATCAACCACTGTTTTTTCAAGTGGAAAAACCGGATGCTCAGAATAATATTCGGATCCAAAAAGTCCTTGTTCTTCTCCGGTTACAGTCATGAACAAAATACTTCTGCGTGGACCTCTTCCTTCTTTTTTGGCTTGCACAAATGCTTTGGCAATTTGCAATACACTCACGGTGCCGGAGCCATCATCATCAGCGCCATTGTTGATCACATCACCTGAGCCATTTGGATTTACACCGATATGATCGTAATGAGATGTGATAATCACCAATTCATCTTTCTTATCGGTACCTTCCAGATAACCCAAAATATTTTCACTCTTTACCACATTTACATTCATAGCCACCTGGTAGCTGATCTTTCCAGGTTTTATCTTAGTCAGTTTCTTTTTAGCAGCGGGAGTAGAAGCTGCGTCATTTAATTTGGCGGTTGTCGTATTGAATAATTTTTCAGCTACCGATGTCGTCAAAAAGAAAATGCCTTTGTTTAAGTTATTTCCGTCTGGTTTATTTAATGTTAAATTTCCTCCAGAGAAAAAGCCTTTTAACTGTTCAGCAAAAGTTTTAAAATCTGCTGCTGAGCTATTCGGTATTATGAAAATCATCTTAGCTCCTTTTTCGCGGGCAGTAGTTGCGAGCTTGCGAATACCAGAAAGACTGCCAAACGAAAGCGCATCAGATTGAATGGCGACCGCTTTATCTTTTACCACCACTTGTGCAAAATCAGCATCCGTACCTTTGCCGACAAAAACAACATCCAACGCAATTTCACCACCACTATCAGCAGATCCGTAGTAAAACATATCTGTATAATTTTCAATACGACTAGCGCCTACTTTTATGTAGATATCAGCGGGACTTACGCGATATAAATCAATCGGCTGATAATGCGAGCCGTTGACAGGTGCGCTCAATCCTAATTCGTGAAAGTAGTGACTAATATAGGCCGCAGCCATTTTTTGGCCGCGTGTTCCGGTTTGTCTGCCTTCGAGGGCGTCAGAGGCAAGAATAGTCAGGTTTTCCTTTAGTTCATTGGTGGTGATGAGATCGGCATACTTAGTTGCCGAATTATCTTGTGCAAATCCGCCATGCGCGGCTAAGACAAGAACGAGCCAATACAATTTTTTCATAGGGTAAAATTTTGGGAAAAGAAAATTTATGCCTTCGTTGAAAGGCTGTCAAAGATAGATAATTTTAGTACGTGGGTATTCTTAAAAGCGACTTTTACGCCAAAGGTCAACGGTGCTGAACCACGGCTCATTAAAGCGTTTATCGCGCAGCAAAATGAAATTTTCGGCATTGTAAACGCTGCCACTTTTTACGAACGTAAACCGAACATTGTAATTTTTGTAACTCCATACTTCATTGCCTTGATTTTTGCCGAGTTCATCGGGTACTCCAAATATGGTGTAAATCATACCACGATCGGTCTTCCATCCTTCCTTGTACGCACTAAAGTAGCGATTGGCTTGCTCGATGCGCTGAAAATAACTTCGCATGAAATTGCGTGCACGATCTTTATCACGTGTGATGTCCAACACCACTTTATCAAATGCCGGTTTGTCGCCATTTACTTTTAGCAATTGTTTGTACTCATCAGGAGTGGTAATAAAAATCAATGGGCCTGTAAGATCTTCTATTTTGTTAAACTTAGGATAGGTGTCATTCACGATTCTCATGGAGAAGCCATCTTGGGCGGTGGTATCCTGTTGAAACAAATAGAGGCCATATTGTTTGGGAGTGAAAGTTGCACCGCTTGGCAATTGAAACAGTGAGTCATGAAAAAGAAACCGCTCCGATTCACCCGCTTGTTCACTGAATGGGGGCAAAGGTTGTGGGAAAGTAGTTTTGTAATATGAAACGAAAAACGATTTGCCGTCTACATTTTTGGCGATATAGCTTTTGCCTTTGGTGAGGTAGTTTTCATGTAAAACACCTGTAGCGCTTTCAATCCACCCACGTACCGGATAAATCGACTCTATCAATTTAAAATAATACCAGCTTCGTTGTGACTCGTTGTGTGTTACTTTAGCCAACAGCAACCAGGGTTTAGAAGGAAGATCGAAGAGAATGGTTCCGGTTCGTAGCAGTCCATCATTCGTTAAAACAGAATCTTTGCTGGTAACGGACTCCCCTTCGCGGTGATTAAACGATGCACGAGTTTCCCAACTGATGCTGTATGCCGATGCCGGATAGGAGGAGGTTTTTAATTGATAATGAATAATGACTGTCTTTTCTCCCCTCGCCAAATGTAGCTTTAAATCAACCTCATTTTTGGGGTTATACCAATGACTGAAATTGAGACTGGTGATTGCCTGACCACTTGCCGAAAACACCATCAACCAAAGCAACCCTGCTAATACACGCTTCATATCTTGCATAAAGTTAAAACTACTATTAAACGATAAATTTAACGAATAGAGTTATTTTTGCCTTCTACAATTTTTTATGGCCGCTGTTTATACCACCGAAATTGCTTCTGACTCCGTTCCTTCCGATAACCCCATTCATCAACGACTATTGAAAGCGTATGTTTTGGCTCAGGATCAGGTAAAAGGAAATTTATTGGAAGTGGGCTGTGGAGAAGGCCGTGGTATCGATTTGTTGTTACCCAAGGTAGCAAGTTTTTCAGCTATTGATAAGATTGCTACAGTAGTGGAAGAACTAAAGAAGAAGTATCCAACAGCTACTTTTGTAAGTGGCAACATTCCTCCTTTGGCATCCTTTACAGATAATTCATTTGATTGTGTCGTCAGCTTTCAGGTAATTGAACACATTCAGGATGACGTAGCCTATCTGAAAGAAATTCACCGGGTGTTAAAGCCGGGAGGATTTGCACTAATTACCACACCCAATCGGCCGATGTCGCTATCACGTAATCCTTGGCACATTCGTGAGTATACTGCCCTCGAACTGACCCAATTAGCCAAAAGTATTTTTTCAGAAGTTGTAATGAAGGGCATTGGCGGCAATGAAAAAGTGATGCAGTATTATGAGCGCAACAAAAAATCGGTAGACAGAATGATGCGGTGGGATATTTTTAATCTCCAGTATAAATTACCCGCTGCCGTTTTGCGTGTACCTTACGAATTCCTCAATCGACTCAATCGCAATAAGTTAAAAGATAGCGCTGACGAGTTAGTAAGAAGTATCCATCACAGTGACTATATCGTGATGGACGATGCTTCGAAAGCATTGGACTTATATTTGACAGTTCGGAAGTAATTAAGACGAACATGCTATAACTAAATGAGCCCCAATTAGGGGCCCTTTTTTTTGAGTTCTTTCTTTTTCTATTGATCGCTGGTAGGAATGGCACCTCTGATTTGAAGGGCATTCACTAACCGATTGTAAGCGTCTTCCATTTTCTTGGCCAGATCTTCTTCGCCATTTTCATAAAGCGTACGCTGCAGCGAGTTTAGAATGAAGATGTTCCTTCTCAGCTCACCGGTCAATCCGTATCCTTCAGCAATCAGATACGTAGCCATTTCATCGGCCCGATCGCCCAAAATTTTTGAAATCTCAATCGCTTTATCTTTTTCACCCACTTGAAAAAGTAAGTCAACTGTTTCGGGAGTGGTGTAATCGTAGTTAATTACTTTGTCCGGCATTTTCGCTAGCGAGAATAACAAAATCTTATCTGCTTTTTCCATCTTACCCTCATCAATCAGTGCCTGTGCCAATGAGTTAATAGAGCTGCGGTGGTTCACCACAAAGCCACGGTAATCATCGGTATAATATACATTTTCGTTGTCCAGACCACGATAACGGAATTTATTGACCATGATGTCAAAACTTCTTTCGGTATCTACTAAATACTCGCGGTCTTTGCGTGGATTTCTAACCGGTAAAATTCTGTAAGCATTTCCTTCTTGCACAGCATACGGACTCAGGTCAATATTAATCTGAGACATCGAAGTGTGGTTCAAATAAATTGGACGCTCCCAATTGTTAGTTACCAGTAAGTCCAGCAAAGCCAAATCTTTTTTCTCAAGCCCACCGCGAATGAGGCGAATCTGCATTTGATCAACTACCAGGCTATCCATTCCTTTTGGAATGATTCCTTTTGCTAATACCGCTTGCTTATCAATATTAAGAGTAAAGACTTTGCTCGGAACGAGATTACGATCGCCATCGCGCAACTGTTTTGTGTCTTTTGCTAGTAGCTGAATATATTCTTTCGCGTCAATACTTGGGATTTTAAAATCAGCGTAAGGCAAATAATCATTCGGGCCACCTTGTTGATAATTTTTGGGCGACAATGTGTAAGGGAAAGGATCCGAATCATATGCCTTGCGGGTCGTTTGATCGATATACCAATCTGTATTGTAGTAGCTTAATACAATCACCCGAAGATCCGGACGGAAGCCTTCCACTTCTTGAGCATACCATAAGGGGAATGTGTCGTTATCGCCACCTGTAAAAATGATGCCATTAGGCGCACATGAATCTAAATAATTGGTGGCAGAATCTACCGAGAAGAAGCGATCAGATCTATTATGATCATCCCAACCATCTTTTGCCATTAAGGCCGGAGCTGTCAACCCAATAAGCGTGGCAGCGATGGCTGCAGTCTTCGCATTCTTTAAGAATCGTTGTAATCCTTCGGCAATTCCAATAACGGCTAACCCAATCCAGAATGCAAAGGCATAGTACGAACCTGCGTAGATGTAGTCACGCTCGCGTGGTTCGGTAGGAGGAGAGTTCAGGTAAACAACAATTGCTACACCCAACATGATGAAAAGAAGTCCCACTACGGCAAAGCTCTTCGTGTCTTTCACCAACTGAAAATACATTCCCAGCAGACCCAGAATAAAAGGGATCATGAAGAAGTTGTTACGTCCGCCATTCTTTGCTAATGCTTCAGGCACCGCTTTAAACCAATCTTTTGGCCCCAGCCACGTAGCACCCTGCTCATCGCTTTCGCGTCCGGCAAAATTCCACATGAAATAACGCATGTACATGGTTCCGATTTGATGCTGGAACATGTAATACAAATTTTGTGAGAAAGTTGGTTTTTGTCCTTCCTGTAATCCTAAAATGTCTTTATACGATTCTTTGTTTTCTGAATTCCAAACACGCGGCAATATGGTTTGTTGATCGGGCTCGTATACATACTTGAACTTACGATCGGTGATTTCATATTTATCTTTTCCTTTCGTGTAGATAGGATCACCATATTCAATGTCTACAATACGGGCAGTATAGTAAGGGCCATAAAGTAACGGGCGACTTCCATATTGTTCGCGTTTCAGGTAGCGCACAAAGCTCAAGGCATCTTTCGGAGCATTCTCGTTAATGAGCGTATCATAGCTGGAGCGAATCACTACGGTTGCATAAGATCCATAACCGATTAAGATAAAGGTGGTAGCCAACAAGAGTGTATTCCACACGGGCATATCTTTTTTCTGTGTGTAATAAATTCCGAATACCAAACAGGCAACTATTAGTATAGTAAATACCAACGCTCCTGATCCAAAGAAAAGGCCTAATGTATTCACAAAGAAAATTTCAAAATTTCCGGCAATGGTCGGCAAGCCGGGCACAATAAAGTCGTTGATAAATAACACGATCGCTACGCTCACCAACAGTGCTGCCACAATGCCCCAAAAGCTCGGCTTAAACTTCTTAAAGTAGTAGATTAAACCCAATGCAGGCACGGTTACCAAATTCAGCATGTGCACACCAATAGATAAGCCCATCATATAGGTGATCAACAACAACCAGCGATTGGCTTTACTTTCATCTTCGATCACATCCCATTTCAATACGCCCCACACTACAAAGGCTGTAAAGAAAGAAGACATGGCATACACTTCGGCCTCAACTGCCGAAAACCAAAATGAATCTGAGAAAGTATATGCCAATGCGCCTACCAAACCGGCACCCATCAGCAACCATGTTTTTTCCTCTGTGATTTCAGAGTCTTTGTTCGCACCCATCATTTTGCGACCCATCAGGGTGATGGACCAAAATAGGAATAGGATGGTGAAGGCACTCGCCAGCACACTCATAAAGTTGATCCAATAGGCTACTTTGGTGACGTCACCAAAAGCCAGAAAGGAGAAAAATCGGCCCATCAGCAAGAAGAGCGGAGCACCCGGAGGGTGAGGAACCTGTAATTTGTACGAAACCGCGATAAACTCGCCACAATCCCAATAACTGGCGGTTTCTTCCATGGTAACGAAATAAACGAGTAGGGCTATTCCGAAGGTAATCCAACCAACCAGATTGTTCGCTTTCTTAAATGTCATAATTTAGTTGCAAATGAAGGTGCGAAAATAGGGAAATTAGGTCATAGTCTGAGATCAAATTTATGCGGACTTTTGCCTCGCAGTTTCCCAAAAACTGACACCAGAAACGGCCCGGATAGTTAACTTGTTGCAACTGGAATAATTATTGAATGGAGGTACCTTTTTTTTCGGCCTTACGACAGCATGCAGCTTTGCAAAGAGAGCTGGAGTCGGCATTTGGGCGTTTATTGCAGAATGGGATCTTTATTCTGGGTGAAGAAGTAACAACATTTGAGGCGGCATATGCACAGTATAATGGAATGCCTTTTTGCACTTCGGTGGCTAATGGCCTCGATGCGATATTCATTGCGTTGAAGTCGTTGCACATAGGTGCTGGTGATGAGGTGTTGGTGCCATCACACACTTGTTTTGCCACCTGGCTGGCTGTAAGCCGCACGGGTGCTACACCTGTGCCGGTGGAAGTAAATCCAATTGATTTTACAATTGATGTTAATCTACTGGAAGCCGCAGCCACTTCTCGCACGAAGGCGATTATCCCGGTACATCTCTATGGCCACCCGTGTGACATGCGTACGATAGTAGTCATCGCCCGGAAACATGGTTGGTTTGTGATAGAAGATAATGCGCAAGCACAAGGCGCGGTTTGTAATGGTCAATTAACCGGAAGCTGGGGTGATTTGAGTGCCACCAGTTTTTATCCGACTAAAAATTTGGGGGTGTGGGGTGATGGAGGGGCTATTTTATCGCGTGAGGAAACCCATTACCACTTTCATCAAGCCTTTCGAAATTATGGATCCGTCATCAAAGACGTGCATCAGTTGCAAGGTGTGAACTCGCGTTTGGATGAATTGCAAGCTGGTATTCTCAATATAAAATTGAAACACCTGTACCATTGGAACACTCAGCGATTGGCTCATGCTCAGCATTATCATCAATTGCTGGCGGGAATTGGTGATTTGATTTTGCCCGGTTTGGGTGATGAAAATCATCAGCCGGTTTTTCACTTGTATGTGATCCAAACAACTTACCGCGATCGACTCAAATCATACTTGCAAGAACAGGGAATAGGTACTGGTATTCACTATCCAACGCCTATTCATTTGCAAGAAGCTTATCTGAATCTAGGACACAAAGAAGGCAGTTTCCCTATTGCTGAAAAACTTAGCAAAACGATTTTGAGCTTACCAATTTGGCCTGAGTTACAGTCGGCTGAAATAGAGAAGGTGGCAAGTGCCATTCAAACATTCTTTAAACATCATTTATAAACAATGATGTAGAACAGTAGCCACAAGAAAAAGATCAAGATGTACGAGCACGATACAATCCACCAGGTCAGGTTGCTCTGTTTGTGGATGCGAAGTGAGTAGAAGTTAACTCCGCGTACCATTACCAATACATAGAATATTTCGAAGAGACTGATCGCTCGCAACGGATAGGCATAGCGGCTTCCCATCAAGTCTTGGTAATCGAAAAAATGCATGAGCGAAAGAGGATAGAATGCTCTGATTTCAGGAATCGTAGGGTCGGTGTTTACAAACAAAAACCAAAAAATCTTCAAAATTTCAGGAATGATAAAGACGAATTCGGCTACCATCACCACACTCCAGCATTGGCTGTAGGTAATGCGATACCCGAATAAGAAACATCCTACCCATAACACAAATCCGATTACGGTAAACTTCCAGGCATAGATAAAGGGTATCGAAAGAAACTGTAATGTACTGATCAATTGAAGAATAGCTCCTTCCGGCCGGTCTTGTAGAAACTCAAAAGCGGCTGTTTCGTTTTCGATGAAGGATTTCTTGACATACAAAAGCAAAGCGGATACTAAACAAAGTATGAGAAATGTCAGTTTTTTATCTGAGTCAAAGATCGAGGAGTGTTCTTCTTCTGAAATGGCAGTCATGTGACAAAAGTAATTGTTTAGTTGATGTTCTGTTTTAATAATCCCAACTTTGGATTCTGATTTATGATGAGCCGCGCTAAGTGTCGTTTGTTCTTTTTGTTTGCCGTAGGCTTTTCCGGTGTGATGAGCCATTCGGCATCAGCGCAAGCAAAAAAAGATACTACCATCATTTTAATTAATAACATTACTGTTCAGCTCGAGGCAACTCAGGCGTTGAACGACTTGTATGATTTTAAGTTTAAGGAGGCGGAACAGCAAATGCGTTGGTTCAAGCAAAAGTATGTTTGGCACCCGCTGCCCTACTTTTTGCTAGGCTTGAGCGAGTGGTGGAAAATCATGCCCAATACCAAAGAGACTAAGCATGACGACCGATTTTTAGCCTACATGGATAGTGCCATTTTTGTGGCAGAGAACTTGTACAAAAAACATCCGGAGTATAAAATTGAAGCAGCCTTCTTTTTGGCAGCCGCCCACGGATTTAAAGGCAGACTCTATGCAGATGAAGAGCGAAAAAATTGGCGTAAGGCAGCCGTTCAGGGAAAAGCCGCGCTGAATTATTTGGAGATCAGTCGTCAAAAAGAAGACCTAAGCCCTGAACTTCTCTTTGGGGATGCACTGTATAATTATTTTTCAGTTTGGGTGCCGGAGAATTATCCTGCCATGAAGCCGTTGCTGTGGTTTTTTCGCAAAGGCGATAAGCAACTTGGCTTGAAGCAATTGAAGGAGGTAAGCTACAATGCTTTTTATACACGCACCGAAGCCATGGTTTGGTTAATGCGCATCATGAACAGCTATGAAAACGATCAGCTACGGGCGTTTCAGATTGCTGAATATTTACATCAAACCTATCCCAATAATCCTTATTTCCATCGCTACTATGCACGCATGTTGTACTCTCGCGGCATGTACCCCGATTTGGAAAAAGAGTCGCTCAAAATTCTCACGTTGATTGATAGTGCCAAGCTGGGGTATGAAGCAACCAACGGTCGGTATGCTGCTTTTTTTCTGGGCCAGCTTTATGATTTTAAAAGACAAGATGAACTGGCCAAAAAATACTATCTGTTGTCAGGTAAGTTTGCAGAAGAGATTGGTGCCACCGAATCAGGCTATTATTTATATTCGCTGATTGCTTTGGGTGAAATCAGTGAACGACAAGGAAACAAAGTAGAAGCAAAAAAATATTTTACTCTGGTGAAATCGAAGGCAGGTCGCAAAGACGAAGCCTTTAAAGATGCCAAACGGAGATTGAAGAAGTTAGAGAAAAGTGATTAACCACCTTACTATCTTGAATTGGAACTGAGGGATTTCATTGTTACGCCCATCGTGATCATGATGGTATACATAGTAGCTTACTATGTTCGACCGTTTTGC